>BNJV01002669.1_pt1 | contig 133624 bp, 191 predicted proteins | sample 8540591 | NCBI WGS metagenome assembly BNJV01 (sample SAMD00202457, study PRJDB9452) | human saliva metagenome | host: Homo sapiens | reverse complement strand
TTTTGTTTATGGATTTTTATATAAAATATTAGAATGCATATGTAAAATGAGCTCTAATAATGATAAAAATCTTCGCCTATTTTCTAGATAGCAATAATTATGAAAAAAACAGATAAGTAAAGATCTTTTTCCAGTGATGGCGAATTGAGTAAGAATATCAAAGGATTTAAGCCACGAGCAGAACAGCTCGAAATGGCTCAATCTGTAGGATATGCTATTCAAACATAAGCGACCGCTTGTTGTAGAAGCTGGAACAGGTACTGGAAAGACTTTTTGCTTATTTGGCGCCGGCACTCATTGCTGGAAAAGAAAAACGATTATTTCAACCGGCTCTAAAAAAATCTACAAGATCAACTTTTTTCAAGAGATCTTCCTGCCATAAAAAAAGCCTTAAATTATTCTGGAAAAATTGCGTTATTGAAAGGGCGATCCAATTATTTATGTTTGGAGCGTCTGGATCAAGTTATTGCTCAAGGTGTGCTTGGGGATAAATCTGTTTTAGCCGATTTAAGTAAAGTAAGAAAATGGAATAATGCGACGAAAAACAGGTGATTTTGACAGAATGTATTGAATTGGCTGAAGATAGCCCAATTTTTGCCTCAATTGACGAGCACGGCAGAAAGTTGTTTAGGGAACAGATTGTCCTAACTACGCTGAATGCTATGTAGCACAAGCTCGTAAAAAAAGCGCATTAAATGCAGATCTCGTTGTTGTAAATCACCACCTTTTCTTTGCTGATATGGCGGTAAAAGAAAGTGGCTTTGGTGAGCTTATTCCCAATGCAGAAGTTATCATCTTTTGATGAAGCACATCAACTTCCCTGATATAGCAAGCCAGTATTTTGGTCAATCATTAACCTCTCGCCAGCTATTTGATTTATGTAAAGATATCAATATTGTTTATCGAACAGAATTGAAAGATATGCCACAGCTTGGCACAACTGCAGATACCTTGCTTAAAGTCATTCAAGATTTCGTCTTCTTCTTGGGTGAAGGAAATCAGCGAGGAAATTGGCGTGAGCTATTTAAGCAAAGTGCGGTCAGAAAATCGGTTGAATTATTGCAAGAAAAAATAGAGTTTCTTTCTGAAGTTATCAAGATTGCATTAGGTCGCTCTCAGACTTTGGATAGTATTTTTGAACGCACTGAAAGTATTAAGAATCAATTAATTCGTCTTTGTGATACGGCCATTGTTGGTTATTGTTACTGGTATGAAAGTATGGGGCGACAATTTGGTTTGCATATTACGCCACTTACTGTCGCAGATAAATTTGGTGAACAGTTAAATAATAAAGAAGCCGCTTGGATTTTTACTTCAGCGACGCTTGAAGTCGGCGGCACTTTTAATCATTTCTGTCAGCGACTTGGTATTGAGCAAGCAGAACAAAAAATTCTTCACAGTCCTTTTGATTATCCTAATCAATCGCTACTTTGCGTGCCACGTTATTTACCGGCAACGAATCAAAATAATACGTTACAATCTCTTGGTGAAATGTTGTTGCCTATCATTGAAGCGAATAAAGGGTCGATGCTTTGTGCTTTGTACTTCCTATTTAATGATGAGAGGCTTGGCAGAGTATTTTAGAGAAAATAGTGAGCTTTCTATCTTATTGCAAGGTGAAATGCCTAAAGCAAAATTACTCGAACAATTTATTCATGAAACCCATAGTGTACTAGTTGCTACTTCTAGCTTTTGGGAAGGTGTGGATGTCCGTGGTGATGCACTTTCCTTAGTCATTATTGATAAATTGCCTTTTACCGCACCAGATGAACCTTTACTAAAAGCACGTATTGAAGATTGCCGATTACAAGGTGGCGATCCATTTAATGATATACAGATCCCTGAAGCGGTTATTACGCTGAAACAAGGTGTAGGACGCCTAATTCGAGATGTAACAGATCGTGGTGCGGTAATTATTTGTGATAATCGTCTTGTGATGCGAAATTACGGCGAAACCTTTCTAAAAAGTTTACCTAATTCAACCCGTACCCGAGATCTCAACAAAGTGGTACAATTCTTACAAAATGAGAAAATGGATTAATAATGAAAAATATCACCTTTATTAGCGCTTGATACTTCAACAGAGGCCTGTTCTGTTGCACTTTGGCATAAAGGCGAAAAAACATATTTAGATGAATTAGCACAACGTACACACACAAAACGTATTCTTCCAATGATTGATGAGTTACTTGCCAATTCAGGTATCAATTTGAAGCAAGTAGATGCGTTAGCATTTGGACGCGGTCCAGGTAGTTTTACTGGTGTTCGTGTCGGTGCAGGGATTGCTCAGGGACTTGCATTTGGTGCTGATTTACCTGTTATTGCGGTATCAAATTTAACAGCAATGGCTCAGGCCGCATTTGAATTACATCAAGCTGAAAATGTGGCAGCTGCCATTGATGCGAGAATGAATGAAGTTTATTTTTTTCTCAAAGTAAAACGAGAAAAAGTGCGGTCAGAATTGGGTGAGTTTTTCCAATGGAACCCAGTTATTGAAGAACAAGTTTGCCAACCAGAAAAAGTGCTTGAACAACTTTCAGATTTAACCGCCTATCGAGTCGGAACAGGTTGGGCTGCGTATCCTCAATTTAAAGACAGTGGTTTAGAAGGGAGTGATATTATTTTACCTTCTGCACAATATATGCTTGAGCTTGCTTTTAACAGATTATGCTCAGAATAAAAGTCATATCCGCCTTAGAAATTGAACCGGTTTATTTGCGTAATGAAGTAACTTGGAAAAAAATTACCTGGGCGTGAATAATTTTCAAAAAGGAGTTGAAGATGAATAAAAAAACGATCTTAGTTTTTACCGCACTTTCGGCCACATTAGTGGGATGTGTCAATGCACCGAAAGGGCTGGAAAAAGAGCAGTTTACTTTAAAATCATTATCTTCAATTCAACCGAGTGATTATAGCTGTCAGTGCAAATCAATTCGTTTGGGTGGAAAAAGTATTAACAGCACAAGCCTTGCCGAATAAAAACTAAAATTGAAGTATTAAGCTATCCAGTTTATTCAACCTCAGCAAAACCTATGATTGATGAACAACCTAATGGACGTTTTATCACTTATCTTGATGGCTTTGTGGAGCCTGAAAGCTTAAAAGATCAATTTATTACAATTGGCGGTACCTTTGCTGAAAACAGAACAAGGCAAGGTCGATCAAGCCAACTATATTTATCCGGTTATTAAAACCAATCATTATCGTGTCTGGAAGCTTTCACAAAGTTATTATTATCCAGATGATATGTGGGATGATTGGGGCTTTTTCGGTCGACGACCGTATTATTGGTATGGTGAGCCTGAAATTCGCTATTATCTCTATTAACTACATGATAAAATTAAGAAAATTTTCCAAAGAATAAGGATAAAAAATGGAAAAAGTTTGGTTTCAAAATTATCCAGAAGGTTCACCTACCACGCTGGATACCTCAAAATATGATTCGATTCTCGATATTTTAGATAAAGCAATTCATGAGCACCCAGACCGTCCCGCCTATATCAACATGGGGCAGGTTTTAACATTTCGTAAATTAGAAGAGCGTAGCCGTGCATTTGCCGCTTATTTACAAAATGAATTGAAATTAGAACGTGGTGAGCGTGTTGCATTGATGATGCCGAATTTGTTGCAATATCCTATTGCGCTTTTCGGCATTTTACGTGCGGGTTTAGTTGTCGTAAACGTAAATCCACTTTATACCCCACGTGAATTAGAACATCAGTTACAAGATAGCGGCGCAACAGCCATTGTTGTGGTTTCAAACTTTGCTTCAACCTTAGAAAAAATTGTATTTAATACTAAAGTGAAGCACGTTATTTTAACAAGAATGGGCGATCAGCTTTCTTTTGGTAAGCGTAATTTGGTCAATTTTGTGGTGAAATACGTCAAAAAGTTAGTGCCAAAATATAAATTACCGAATGCAGTGACTTTCCGTGAAGTGCTAAGCATTGGTAAATATCGCCAATATGTTCGTCCACAAGTGGATCGTGAAGATTTAGCTTTTTTACAGTATACAGGCGGTACAACAGGTGTTGCCAAAGGTGCAATGCTGACACATGGCAATATTATTACCAATATTTTCCAAGCGAAGTGGATTGCAGAGCCATTTATTGGCGATCATGCGAAGCAACGCATTGCTGTACTGGCTTTACCGCTTTATCATGTTTTTGCCTTAACGGTAAACTGTTTACTTTTCTTGGAGCTTGGCGTGACTGCGCTCTTAATTACGAATCCACGTGATATTGATGGCTTTTGTTAAAGAGCTCAAAAAATACCGCTTTGAAGCGATTACAGGGGTAAATACCTTGTTTAATGCGCTACTTAATAATGAAAATTTCAAAGAAGTGGATTTTTCACGATTAAAACTTTCTGTTGGCGGCGGTATGGCGATCCAACAATCGGTCGCAACGCGTTGGCATGATTTAACTGGCTGTAACATCATTGAAGGTTACGGCATGACAGAATGTTCACCGCTAATTGCCGCTTGTCCGATTAATGTGGTGAAACACAATGGTACAATCGGTGTACCAGTGCCAAATACCGATATTAAAATTATCAAAGATGATGGCTCGGAAGCACAACTTGGTGAAGCTGGAGAGCTTTGGGTTAAAGGTGAACAAGTCATGCGTGGTTATTGGCAACGTCCTGAAGCGACAGCTGAAGTGCTTCAAGATGGCTGGATGGCAACGGGTGATATCGTCATTATGGACGAGAGCTATAGTCTCCGTATTGTTGACCGCAAAAAAGATATGATCTTGGTTTCAGGCTTTAATGTTTATCCGAATGAAATTGAAGATGTGGTGATGCTAAATTATAAAGTCGCTGAAGTGGTCGCTATCGGTGTGCCACATGAAGTGTCGGGAGAAACCATCAAAATCTTCGTTGTGAAGAAAGATGATAGCCTCACGCGTGATGAATTACGCCAGCATTGCAGACAACATCTCACAGGTTATAAAGTCCCGAAAGATATTGAGTTTCGCGATGAATTGCCGAAAAGTAATGTAGGCAAAATTTTAAGACGCATACTGCGTGATGAAGAAATAGCAAAACGCGCGCAACATTAATTAAATCAGGGATATGTGCTCATATCCCTGTTTAGTCTGTACCTCTATTTGAAAAATACATCCTATTACAATGATAAAAGAATGCCAAAATCAACCGCACTTTACGTTAATTCAAAATAATGAAGAACTGGCTCAGGTTTGTCAGTTAGCTCGTCAGCAAAGTGCGGTCGCTTTAGATACCGAATTTATGCGGGTATCGACCTATTATCCTAAATTAGGATTAATTCAACTTTATGATGGTGAACGTGTTTCATTGATCGATCCTTTATCCATCACTGATTTTTTTCACCTTTTGTGGAATTATTACGCGATCAGCAGGTGACAAAAAAATCTTTGCATGCTTGTAATGAAGATTTATTGGTTTTCTTACAAGAGTTTGATGCACTTCCACAACCTATGATGGATACGCAAATTATGGCACGTTTTCTAGGTTTTGCTAATTCAGCGGGCCTAGCCAAATTGGTGTTACATTATTTAGGCATTGAAATGGATAAAGGGGCAACGCGTACAAACTGGCTAAAACGTCCACTTTCACCCGTACAGCTACAATATGCCGCAGGGGATGTATGGTATCTATTGCCAGTCTATCAAAAAATGCAAATAGAATTAGCGCAATCACCTTGGCTTCAAGCAGTCATTGATGATTGCCAGCTTGCCATCTCGAAAACCAGTAAATTAGACGATCGCGATCCAAACAAAGCCTATTTGGAGATTCCGAATGTTTGGAAATTGAATCCGCTCGAATTAGCGCGTTTACAGCTATTAGCAAATGGCGACAAGAAACCGCAATGGCACGAAACTTAGCCCTTTCTTATGTGGTGAAATCTGACAACCTTTGGAAAGTAGCAAAAAATAATCCTCGTAATACATCAGAAATGCTAGCGCTTGGATTATCTGAAAATGAAGTCCGTGTGCGTGGTAAAAAGATGCTTCAATTGTTAGCACAAAGCCGCCGAATTTCGCCTTATGATTATCCCAAACGTTTAGTGCGTATTGTGGATGATCCTCGTTATAAAAAAAGGCAATTCGATTGTTACAAGAAAAAAAGCTTATGAACTGACCCCAAAAAGGATTAACCCTCGATATTCTGGCGAGTAAACGAAATTTAGAAGATCTCATTAAATGGGTCTGGCTAAAAAAATGAAGATATGGCAAAAACAGCCCTGATTTACTTTTTTAGGGTGGCGAAGAGAATTGGCTTGAAAGCTGGTTGAATACTTAAAATCTGTAGAGTAGTCATTAAAAAAAATCCTAAAAATAACCGCACTTTGAGTTATCAAAAGTGCGGTTATTTTATTTAGTGTTTTACAACAAAGACTTTTAATTAAGCTTGAGTTGCTTGGATTGCGGTTAATGCGATGGTGTAGATGATATCATCCACTAATGCACCACGAGATAAGTCATTAACCGGTTTACGCATACCTTGAAGCATTGGGCCTACAGCGACTAAATCAGCAGAACGTTGTACCGCTTTATAGCCGATGTTACCTGCGTTGATATCAGGGAATACAAACACGTTTGCTTGACCAGCCACTTTAGAGTTTGGTGCTTTAGAAGCGGCCACATCTTTCATTACCGCTGCATCGTATTGTAATGGACCGTCGATTAATAAATCAGGACGTTTTTCTTGTGCAATACGGGTAGCTTCTTTCACTTTCTACAGATTGACCTGAACCAGAAGTACCGGTTGAGTAAGAAAGCATTGCGACTTTCGGATTTAAACCAAATGCTTTTGCCGATTCAGCGGATTGAATTGCGATTTCAGCAAGTTGTTCAGCGGTTGGTTCTGGGTTTACTGCACAGTCACCATATACTAATACTTGGTCTGGTAATAACATAAAGAATACAGACGAGATAATTGAGCTACCTGGTGCTGTTTTGATGATTTGCATCGGTGGACGAATGGTATTTGCAGTGGTGTGAACGGCACCAGAGACTAAACCATCTACTTCGCCCTGCTTCTAACATCATCGTACCTAATACAACGGTGTCTTCTAATTGTGCACGAGCTTGTTCTTCGGTTAAGCCTTTAGATTTACGTAATTCAACTAAGCGAGCAACATAGTTTTCGCGTACGTCAGCCGGATTGATGATTGTTACGTCAGCACCTAAAGTCACGCCTTGTTCTTCTGCGACTTTTTTCACTGATTCAGGATCTGCTAATAATACCGATTTTGCGATACCACGTTCAGCACAGATAGCTGCCGCTTTAACGGTACGAGGTTCATCACCTTCTGGTAATACGATGGTTTTGCCTGCTTTGCGTGCTAAATCAGTTAATTTAAAACGGAATGCTGCTGGAGAAATACGCGCTTCACGAGCAAGTGGTGCAGAGATTGCTGCAACTAATGCTTGAGCATCTAAGGTTTTAATTTTGCCTGCTTTGTGCACCAAATACACCTAAGATATCAGTGTTGTTCACACCGCCAAATTCTGAAGCAACGGCTTCGACTAATGTGCCTTCTTCATTGTTTGCCACTAAGATGATTTGTGCATCTAAGGTTTGTGCAATCGCAAAGTTTAAGCTGTTTGCAAAAGGCGCTTGAGCTGAAGGTTGAACACCTTTAACAACCACTAGATTTGCATTTAATGCTTGGAAATCAGCCACGATTTTTTCTAACAACACGTCTTTTTGATTATTTGCGATTAATGCTTGAGCGGCTTTTACATCTTCTACAGCATTGAATACGACAGCGCCTGTTGTTTTAGCTGCGTCTAATGCTGCCGCTAAATTTGCTTCTGCGCTAGTTGGAATAAGAATAACTGCTTTAGTCATTTTGATATACCTTTTAATGAATGAAAAAACCTGCTGATTTCTCAGCAGGTTTGAAGGAAGTTGATTAGCCCGCTAAACGTGCTGTATCTTGTGCAATTACTAATTCTTCGTTAGTTGGAAGAACGATCGCTTTGAATGCAGAGTCATCAGCAGTGATCACGCCTGATTTACCAAAGCGAGCAGCAAGGTTGCGTTCTTTGGTCTAATTTGATGCCGAATAATTTTAAGTGGCCTAAGGCTAATTCACGAACGTGAGCAGAGTTTTCACCGATACCACCCGTAAATGCGATTGCATCTAAGTGATCATCACCTAAAACAGCCATGTATGCACCAATGTATTTTGCTAAACGGTAGCTGTAAACATCTAATGCACGTTTTGCTTCTGGTTTAGATGCATCGTCGTAGTTATCTTCTGCATAACGACAGTCGCTTGTTACTTCAGTTAAACCTAAAAGACCTGATTTTTTTACTAAAGTCTCTTCGATTTGATCCATTGACATACCTAAGTTTTTGTATAGATAGAAAACGATCGCAGGGTCGATGTCACCACAACGTGTACCCATGACTAAACCTTCTAACGGGGTTAAACCCATAGATGTGTCGATACATTTACCGTTACGAACCACAGAAACAGAACCACCGTTACCTAAGTGACAGATAATTGCGTTTACTTGGTCTGCTGGTTTGCCTACGTATTCAGCGACTTCACGAGAAACGAAGTAGTGGCTGGTACCGTGTGCACCGTAGCGACGTACGCCGTGTTCTTTGTAAAGTGAGTATGGAAGTGCATATAAGTATGCTTCTTCTGGCATGGTTTGGTGGAATGCTGTATCAAATACGACAACGTTCTTATCTTTTAAGTGTGGGAATGTTTTGAATGCTTCACGGATACCGATTAAGTGAGCAGGGTTGTGAAGTGGTGCAAATTGTGCAGCATCTTCAATACCTTTAATCACTTCATCTGTTACGACAACAGATTGAGTATATTTCTCACCACCGTGAACGATACGGTGACCAATCGAGGTGATAGAGTTTTTTTAAGCTCATCAGTCATAATGTTTGACGCGATGAAAGTTAAGCGCTTCAGTGTGCGCTGCACCAGCACCCTAAATCTGCGCTACCTTTTTTTCACCGTTAAGTTTTCCATTTTAATACGAGCTTCAGGAAGGTAAAATGCTTCTGCTAAGCCTGATAATTTTTTTCTTCACCTGTTGCAGGATCAAGGATTGCAAATTTTAATGAAGAACTACCACAGTTAAGGATGAGAACAAGTTTTGACATAGGAACCCTATTTTTTTGATTGAGGTTAATAAAAAAATCCATTCGAAAAGAACAGACTACAAATCCTGCATAGAATACACCTTTTATCGTATAAAAATAAATTAACTAGAAGGGAAAAAATACGATCTTTTTATTAGAAAAGTTGAAAAATTTCAACAGTTTCTAGTTAGGGATGACAATTAAACCTAAACTAGAGTATTATAAGTGCGGTTATTTTCAAGGATGTTTTTATGTCATCATTTTTTTCAACCTTAAAAACAAGGGCAAATTTATTTGCAAACGTGGCCATTAGAAGCGAAGCTCGGCATTATTTTTTTCCCGAAAAATCGCATTATTAAAGCCACAAAATTTGCACAAAAATTTATGCCTTTTATGGCGGTATTTTGCAGTGGTTTGGCAACAGCTTTATGCCAAGACGGATCTTACTGCATTGGCGATTGCTATTTTGACCGCACTTTGTGCGTTAGTGATGCCACTTCAAGGCTTATATTGGTTGGGAAAACGTGCAAAATCACCGTTAGAACCGCAAAGTTCTCAGTGGTTTTATGAGATTAGTGAACGTTTAAGAAAAACAACATGAAAGTTTGCCAACCATGCAAGATAAACCGACATATCAGCACTTGGCAGAAGTACTACAAAAAGGCACAGCAAAAAAATTAGACAAAGCATTTTGGCAGGAAATCTAGCCAATGGGCTTTCAAAATTTAATTGACGCAAACGTTTTCCTTTTGTTGTTTTTTATGTAAAATACTGCGGTCGCAATGGCGACCCTTTTTAATTGAGAGACTATTTAATGATTGATTACATTATCATTGGCATCATCGCATTTTCGATTATCGTGAGTTTATTACGTGGGTTTGTGCGAGAGGTGATGTCCCTTGCAAGTTGGGTCGTTGCATTTATTGTCGCTAGCCAATTTTATCCTTATCTCGCCACTTATCTTACTCAAATCGAATCTGACTACGTGCGTAACGGCACAGCAATCGGCATTTTATTTGTTTTAACCTTAATTGTAGGTGGCATTGTTAATTATGTGATTAGCCAATTAGTGGATAAAACAGGACTTACCGGAACAGATCGTGTTCTCGGTGCGGCATTTGGCTTAATTCGTGGTGCGTTAATCGTTGCTGCGATCTTATTCTTCTTGGATACCTTCACTAACTTTGAACAAACCGATTGGTGGAAAGAATCAAAATTAATTCCTCATTTCGGCTTCATTATTGAATGGTTCTTCCAACAACTACAAGCAAGTTCTAGTTTTTTAAACTCAACTTTTAAACAATAAGGTAGTCAATCAGTATGTGTGGAATTGTCGGTATCGTTAGCCAAAATCCGGTTAATGAATCCATTTATGCAGCATTAACGTTATTACAGCATCGAGGTCAAGATGCGGCGGGGATTGTCACAATCGATGATGAAAACCGCTTTCGTTTGCGTAAGGCTAATGGTCTTGTAAGCGATGTATTCAGACAAGAACATATGTTACGTTTACAAGGTCATGCAGGCCTCGGACATGTACGTTATCCAACCGCCGGCAGTTCAAGTGTATCTGAAGCTCAGCCTTTCTATGTTAACTCACCTTATGGTTTAAGCCCTTGTTCACAATGGTAACTTAACCAACTCAGACGAATTAAAAGATAAATTATTTAAAGAAGCACGTCGTCACATAAATACTAATTCGGATTCAGAACTTCTTCTCAATATTCTTGCAAATCATTTAGATAGAGTGAATAAATACCATCTCGATCCGCAAGATATTTTTTTAATGCAATTCGTGCGACACACAAAGATATCCGTGGTGCTTATGCATGTTTAGCGATGATTATTGGACATGGCATGGTAGCATTTCGTGATCCGTTTGGTATTCGTCCACTCGTGTTAGGTAAACGAGAAGAAAACGGCTCTGTAGAATATATGTTTGCCTCTGAAAGTGTGGCATTAGACGTCGCAGGTTTTGAATTAGTGCGTGATGTTGCGCCAGGCGAAGCGATTTATGTGACCTTTGATAGCCAGCTTTATGCTGAGCAGTGCGCAGAAAGTGCGGTCTTAAATCCGTGTATTTTTGAATACGTGTACTTTGCTCGTCCTGATTCGACGATAGATGGTGTGTCTGTTTATGCCGCACGTGTTCACATGGGCGAACATTTAGGTAAAAAAATTGCAAAAGAATGGGTTGATGAAGCAGATAATATTGATGTGGTGATTCCTGTACCTGAAACTTCAACAGATATTGCGTTACAGATTGCGAAAATCTTAGGCAAACCTTATCGTCAAGGCTTTGTGAAAAACCGCTATGTTGGCCGTACATTTATCATGCCTGGTCAAGCACAACGTATTAGTTCAGTCCGTCGCAAGCTCAATACGATTAAAGCAGAATTTAAAGACAAAAATGTGTTATTAGTCGATGATTCTATTGTTCGAGGTACAACATCCGAACAAATCGTGAGTATGGCTAGAGCGGCAGGTGCGAAGAAAATTTACTTTGCATCCGCGGCACCCGAAATTCGCTATCCGAATGTGTACGGTATTGATATGCCTACAAAACAAGAGCTTATTGCCTATGGTCGTAATGTTGACGAAATTGCGAAATTGATTGGTGTAGATAAATTGGTTTTCCAAGATCTTGAAGCGCTGACAGAATCAGTACGCCAAGAAAATCCAGCTATTCAAGGCTTTGATTGTTCAGTCTTTACTGGTGAATATATTACGGGTGATATCACACCAGAATACCTTGATAGTATCGCTTCTCAACGTAGTGATTCGGCAAAGAAAAAACGAGAAAAAGATGCAAGCAACCTTGAAATCCATAATGAAGGTTAAGTGCATTTAAGATCGTAAAAAAGCACTAAATTCAATGCAATGTTTGGTGCTTTTTCTTTTTAATTAAATAGAAAGAAAAATGACCGCACTTGATGTATTCAAAGTGCGGTCATTTTTTTATGCGTTTTAGTCTTTATAGAGATCGTTATAAAGCGTACTTTCAAATTGCACAAGTGGTGCTCGTTTTGTCTTACTTTCTAAATCACCGGTTGAATAGCCATTGATAAATTGAACGAAAGCCACTTTTTCACCTCGAGCATTAGTCATAAAACCGGCAAGGTTATAGACACCTTTTCAATGAGCCAGTTTTAGCGATGACATTTTTCACCAGTGGTGGATTAATTAAGCTACCACGCCCACTGATTGTGCCGTCCACACCTGCAATTGGGAAAGTTTCCATTAAGTGTAATTTATCTTCGTTTTTAGCAATGTATTCCAAGACAGAAAGCATGGTTTTCGGTGCAACTAAATTATGACGAGAAAGACCCGAACCATCAGCTAAGATGCTGTTACCAAATTTAATGCCTTGTTTTTGCAATACGGATTTCACCGCTAATGTGCCTAATTGGAATGAAGCAGGGCGTTTATAGTAGTTGTAGGCTACGGCTCTAAATAAGGCATCGGCGATTTGGTTATCCGATTTTTTCATCATTTTTTTCAATAGCTCAGGCAACGGTTTAGATAAATGCTGGGCGAGTTTTTGTCCTTGCTGTGGTTTTTGAGGTTGTTTTACCTGACCTGTAAATTCAATACCAAGACGTTTTAATTGACGTTGAATAATGGCAGCAGCGTAGGCATCTGGATCTTGCACGGCGAAGCTAAGCCCAAATGGTTTAGTTTGGCGTGCAATACAGCCTTTTACTTGATAGCGATTATTGTCGTGAACAACAACGTCTAACTGGCAATAACCAGCTTCTTGTTGATCCACAATATAAACTTGCCCGAAAACTTGAATAGGGAATTGAGCAGGAACGTTAATTTTGACTGTTTCACCTACAGGTTGATTTGCATCTAGTTCGGCATAGAAACAGTTATTATCGATATTTGCTGCAGCTGGAGGGGAGTTAAAGCACATTGTAAGATCGTTCCAAATCCAACCTAACCCACGATCATGGCTAGCAAATACAGAGGTATCTAAAATAAGATCTCCATTGATTTTCTGAATGCCTTGGTTTTTTAAATTAGCTAATAGGCTATAAAGTTGTCCACTGGTCAGATCGGGATCGCCAGTAAATTGCACAATAAGATCGCCTTCTAAAACATTATTCTGAATTTTTCCGTTACTTAAAAGTGAGGTTTCAAACTGGAAGGCATCACCTAATACTAATTTAGCAGCAACGGCTGTGAAAACTTTTTGTGTACTGGCAGGCAACATAAATGTTGAACCATTGTAATCTGCGATAATTTGATCTTTATTGAGGTTTTTGGCAATGATACTGGCAGAAGCACCTTCAGGTAGGTATTGGGTAATAGAAGCCACATTAACTTCAGCCATAGAGGAAAAAGAAAAGCCGAGTGTGATAAATGCCGCTTTAAGTGCGGTCGAAATAGAAGATTTTTTAGTCATTTTTAGTTCTGTTATGGTTGCTATTTTTCTCAAGACGAATAATAATAAGCTCCGAACTCAATAGAGTAAATCATTTTTTATTTTTCATTGACTGCGGCAAGGTTGCAAGACGTTGTCGTGGTTTTGTTTTTACCAAATTTTAAGGAAAAAGAATGAAACAAATTCCAATGACCGTGCGCGGTGCGGAGCTATTACGCCAAGAATTAGATTTCTTAAAGAATGAGCGTCGCCCTGAAATTATCAAGGCGATTGCTGAAGCACGTGAGCATGGTGACTTAAAAGAAAATGCAGAATATCACGCTGCGCGTGAACAACAAGGTTTTTGCGAAGGACGCATTCAAGAAATTGAAAGCAAACTTGCAAATTGTCAGGTTATCGATGTCACTAAATTACCAAATAACGGAAAAGTTATTTTTGGTGCGACAGTTGTATTAGTGAATACCGATACTGATGAAGAAGTCACTTACCAAATTGTGGGCGATGATGAGGCAGATATTAAATCAGGTTTGATTTCTGTGAATTCACCGATTGCTCGTGGCTTGGTAGGGAAAGAGTTGGATGATACCGTGAATATTACCACACCAGGTGGAACGGTTGAGTTCGAGATTATTGAAGTAAATTACATCTAAAAAAACATCCCCTCAAATTGAGGGGATAACAATTATTTACGAGGCAGCTGGATTTTACCTTCCTCGCTTGGTCGATAAAGCACCAAAATATGTCCGATGGTTTGAACGTTAGATGATTTGGTTTCACGAACAATCGCATCAATAATTAATTGTTTGGTTTCGCGATCTGCGCCAGCAATTTTTACTTTGATTAATTCGTGATGATTTAACGCATTATCGATTTCGGCTAATACACCTTCGGTTAAGCCGTTACCGCCAAGCATGACGACAGGGCTAAGGTGATGAGCGAGTCCTTTTAAAAATTGTTTTTGTTTTGTTGATAATATTGTCATAAGGAATCCTTTAAATAGATGAATATGAGTCAAAAAAAGACCGAAAAGAGCGGTCAGAAAAAACGTGGTTTTTCAGCACTTTTTGGTAAGTCTAGCCTTGAATTTGGCAGATTGTACCCAAATATAGACGAAACTACTACAAAAAAATAGTACAAAAGAAAGAGATTATGGGAAAGAAAAAACGTTCGGCGAGTTCTTCTCGTTGGCTAAACGAACATTTTAAAGATCCGTTTGTTCAGAAAGCACATAAACAAAAATTACGCTCACGTGCTTACTTTAAGTTAGATGAAATTCAACAAACGGATAAATTGTTTAAACCGGGAATGACTGTGGTGGATCTCGGTGCCGCACCAGGTGGTTGGTCACAGTATGTTGTGAGCCAAATCGGTGGAAAAGGGGCAGAGTGATTGCTTGTGATATTTTGGATATGAATCCAATTGTCGGCGTGGATTTCTTGCAAGGCGATTTTCGTGACGAAAATGTGCTGAATGCATTATTAGAACGAGTTGGTGAAGCAAAAGTTGATGTAGTGATGTCTGATATGGCGCCAAATTTTAGTGGTATGCCATCTGTTGATATTCCTCGTGCAATGTATTTAGTTGAACTGGCTTTGAGATATGTGTAAGCAAGTTTTGGCGAAAAAAGGCAGTTTTGTGGTCAAAGTATTCCAAGGAGAAGGTTTTGACGAGTATCTGCGCGAAATACGTTCACTCTTTAGTGTTGTAAAAGTGCGTAAGCCTGAAGCCTCTCGTGGGCGTTCTCGCGAAGTTTATATTGTAGCAAGCGGTTATAAAGGCGAATAGATAATTGCTTTGATAGCTTTTCATTGTGTCGGGGATGAGATAGTATCTCGTTTAATTTTAATTAACTTAAGAAAGGCAGGTTAAACCTTGAACGATATGGTCAAAAATCTAGTTCTATGGGTTGTGGTAGCAATTGTCATGATGACAGCTTACCAAAGTTTTAATTCCAATGGCGTGAGTGATTCAACAGATTACACAACCTTTGTGTATGATGTGAGTAATAGTCAAGTGAAAGAAGCGCGTTTTGATGCGAATGAAATCACTGTGACCAAAAATGACGGTTCTAAATATATGACCGTGATGCCACCGTTGGAAGACAAAAAAAGCTCTTAGATGACTTATTAAATAAAAAAGTTAAAAATCGAAGGTACGCCTTTTGAAAAAAACGCAGTTTATTATCACAAATTTTAATTTCGTGGTTCCCAATGTTATTCCTTGTAGGGGTATGGATTTTCTTCATGCGTCAAATGCAAGGTGGCGGTGGCAAGGCCATGAGCTTTGGTAAAAGCCGCGCTAAAATGCTGAACCAAGATCAAATCAAAGTGACTTTTGCGGATGTTGCAGGTTGTGATGAAGCAAAAGAAGAAGTGGGTGAAGTAGTTGATTTCTTGCGTGAACCGAAAAAATTCCAAAACCCTTGGGTGGTAAAATTCCAAAAGGTATTTTGATGGTTGGCCCTCCTGGTACAGGTAAAACTTTATTAGCTAAGGCTATTGCGGGTGAAGCAAAAGTACCTTTCTTTACCATTTCAGGTTCTGACTTTTGTAGAGATGTTTGTGGGTGTTGGTGCTTCTCGTGTACGTGATATGTTCGAGCAAGCGAAGAAAAATGCACCATGCTTAATCTTTATTGATGAAATCGATGCGGTAGGTCGCCAACGTGGTGCCGGTTTAGGTGGTGGACATGATGAGCGTGAACAAACCCTTAACCAGATGTTAGTTGAAATGGATGGTTTCGGTGGTAACGAAGGCGTAATCGTTATTGCAGCAACGAACCGTCCAGATGTACTTGACCCAGCATTAACTCGTCCAGGCCGTTTTGACCGTCAAGTTGTTGTGGGTTTACCGGATGTGAAAGGTCGTGAGCAAATTTTAAAAGTTCACATGCGTAAAGTCCCTGTGGCTGATGATGTTGATGCGATGACACTTGCTCGTGGTACACCAGGTTATTCAGGTGCGGATTTAGCGAACTTAGTGAATGAAGCGGCATTATTTGCTGCTCGTAGCAATAAACGCACTGTATCGATGCTTGAGTTTGAAAAAGCCAAAGATAAGATCAATATGGGACCTGAACGTCGTACCATGATCATGACGGATAAACAAAAAGAATCGACAGCGTACCATGAAGCAGGGTCACGCCATTGTGGGTTACTTAGTGCCTGAACATGATCCGGTACATAAAGTGACGATTATTCCTCGTGGCCGAGCATTAGGTGTAACTTTCTTCTTACCTGAAGGCGATCAAATTAGTATCAGCCAAAAACAATTAGAAAGTAAACTTTCAACACTTTATGCAGGGACGCTTTAGCAGAAGATTTGATTTACGGTGAAGAAAATATTTCTACCGGTGCATCTAACGATATTAAAGTGGCAACCAATATTGCACGTAATATGGTGACCCAATGGGGCTTCTCAGATAAACTTGGTCCGATTCTTTATACCGAAGATGAAGGCGAAGTATTCTTAGGTCGCTCAATGGCGAAAGCAAAACATATGTCTGATGAAACAGCACATGCAATTGATGAAGAAGTTCGTGCGATCGTAAATCGTAACTATGCGAGAGCAAGACAGATTTTGATCGACAATATGGATATTCTTCACGCCATGAAAGATGCGTTAGTGAAATATGAAACCATTGAAGAAGAACAAATCAAACAGCTAATGAATCGTGAACCTGTTACACCACCATCTGGTTGGGAAGATAACAAAGACACGAGCCCGAAAGCTAAGCCGCAAGAAGAAATAACTGAAAGTGCGGTTAATCATTCAGAAGATTCTGAAGAGTAAGAATAAAGCCTTCCTAATTAGGAAGGCTTTTTTATTTATAATGTCATTCTTTTCATCACTATATTCCGTTATAATCTAGCCTTTAAAATTTGATTTAAAAATTGACCGCACTTTATGAAACTTTATGCTAATAACAAATGTCTAGATTTATCATTCCCTCAAATTATGGGAATTTTGAATTTCACGCCCGATTCATTTTCAGATAGCGGACAGTTTTTTAGTCTAGACAAAGCATTATTTCAAGTTGAAAAAATGCTCAAAGAAGGTGCAACAATTATTGATATTGGCGGGGAATCAACTCGACCAATGGCAGAAGAAGTGCCTGAAACTGAAGAATTGCAACGAGTGATACCTCTTGTTGAAGCCGTGCAAAAACGTTTTGATTGTTGGATTTCAGTGGATACCTCTAAAGCAATTGTGATGCAAGAAGCAGCTAAGGTCGGCATGGATTTAATCAATGATATTCGTGCTTTACGTGAACCTGGTGCACTCGAAATAGCAGGACAGTTGAATTTACCAACTTGTATCATGCACATGCAAGGACAACCACGCACAATGCAGACTAATCCGCATTATGATGATGTGGTTCAAGATGTTTATCAGTTTTTAGAAGCTCGGACTAAAGCTTGTTTAGATGCGGGAATCGCTAAAGAAAATATCATTTGGGATATGGGGTTTTGGTTTTTGGTAAGACCGTGCAGCATAACTATAAACTTTTACAGCAGTTAGCTCACTTTTGTGAAAGTGGTTATCCCATTTTAGCAGGCCTTTCACGTAAATCGATGATTGGTGCCGTATTAGATAAACCCGTAACTGAACGTGTTGTGGGAAGTGTAGCTGGCGCATTAATTGCTGCACAAAATGGTGCGACAATTTTACGCGTACATGATGTGGCTGCAACGGCAGATGCTTTGAAAGTATGGCAAGCAACGCAACAGGCGTAAGAAAGTAACAGATTTTATATGTTGTAGAATAAATGATTTCTGCAACATCAATTATTCAATTTATTAAGGAATAAATATGGCAAATCGTAAATATTTTGGTACAGATGGCGTACGCGGTAAAGTAGGTACTTATCCAATCACGCCTGATTTCGCATTGAAATTAGGTTGGGCTGCGGGTAAGGTTTTAGCTTCTCAAGGTTCTCGCACGGTATTAATCGGAAAAGATACTCGTATTTCAGGTTACATGTTGGAATCAGCTCTTGAAGCAGGTTTAGCTGCAGCGGGCTTAACTGCTGCATTTACCGGCCCAATGCCAACCCCAGCTGTAGCGTATTTAACCCGTACTTTTCGTTTAGAAGCAGGCATTGTGATTTCTGCATCGCATAATCCTTACTATGATAATGGAATTAAATTCTTCTCTGCGGAAGGAACAAAATTACCGGACCATATTGAAGAGGCTATTGAAGCCATGCTCGATCAGCCAATGGATTGCGTGTGAATCAGCTGAATTTAGGTAAAGCTCGTCGTATCAGTGATGCGGCAGGTCGTTATATTGAATTTTGTAAGAGTACATTTCCAGCTCATCTTGGCTTAGATGGTTATAAAATCGTGGTGGATTGTGCAAATGGTGCGACTTACCATATTGCGCCAAATGTATTACGTGAGTTAGGCGCTGAAGTGATTGAAATTGGTACAGATCCTAACGGAATCAATATTAATGAGAAATGTGGTGCAACCGATGTAAAAGCGTTACAGGAAAAAGTGCTTGAAACAAAAGCAGATGTTGGTCTTGCTTATGATGGTGATGGTGACCGTATTATGATGGTGGATCACTTAGGTAATAAAGTAGATGGTGACCAAATCCTTTTCATTATTGCTCGTGAAGCTTTACGTTCAGGTCAGCTAAAAGGTGGCGTAGTCGGCACATTAATGAGTAATATGAGCTTAGAGATTGCTTTAAAAATGTTAGGTGTACCTTTTGTGCGTGCTAACGTTGGCGACCGTTATGTGTTAGAAAAAATGGTAGAGCATGGCTGGACGCTAGGCGGAGAAAACTCAGGCCATATCATTATTGCTGATAAAAATACGACAGGTGATGGTATTATTGCATCACTAGCTGTATTAAGCGCAATGGTTCAACATCGTTTATCATTAAACGAGCTTGCAAGTGCGGTGAAATTATTCCCTCAAGTGCTGATTAATGTTCGTTTTGCGGGCGGTGCAAATCCATTAGAAAGCGAAGCTGTAAAAGCGGTAGCCGCTGATGTGGAAAAACGCTTAGAAGGTAAAGGTCGAATTTTACTTCGTAAGTCAGGTACTGAGCCACTTATTCGCGTAATGGTGGAATGTGAAGACGGCACACTTGCAAAACAATGTGCAGAAGAAATTGCAGAAGCAGTTAAAGCGAATTAATTGAATGGGGGCTTGCCCCCATTTTTGATCATAAAATTTATCTTTTATTATTTTTTTAGGAAAGCAAAGAGATGAAAGTTTTTATTATGCGACATGGGGAAGCTGAAGTTGTCGCTTCATCAGATGAGGCTCGGCATTTAACCGAGTATGGACGCAAACAATCAATATCACAAGGTCAATGGCTTAAAACACATCTAAATTCAACCGCACTTTCAGTTCAGAAAGTGATTGTCAGTCCTTATGTTCGTGCTCAAGAAACGTTTGAGCTCGTCAATGCAGCGTTAGACAATATTCTTAATGATGTTGAAACTTGGAGTGGGATTACACCTTATGGGAATGCGACGCTGGTAGCAGATTATTTATCTGTTTTGCAGGAACAAGGTGTTGAAAGTGTTCTGCTTGTTTCTCATTTACCTTTAGTAGGAAGTATTGTTTCAGAGCTTTATGGCAAGCGAAACCCTATCAGTTTTTATCCCTTCAACGATTGTTCAAATTGACTGGAATGGAGAAAAAAGGCACCATTGAAGCTTTCCATTATCCAAAAATAGAATGGCTAAAAAATACGAAAAAAACAAAGTTTATATGATTTACTTTTTTTAAAAGCAGTCAAAAATAAACAACACCTAAAAATGTGTATTTTTTTAGGTGTTTTTAAAATTTTTTGATAGACTGAAAATGAGCTATAAATGAATAGCTTAAATTAAGCCATCATAATGACACAAGGAGAGTAGCTATGAACAATAAAATCGAAGATAAAGCAACTGAAGTAAAAGATGCGACAGTGAATGCTGCAACACAAGTTAAAGATGCATTAGTTGCAGCGGCTAACTATATTAAAGATGCTGTGACACATAAAGCGTCTGAGGCAAAAGAAGTGGTTGAAGACAAAGCTACTGAAGTGAAAGATGTAACTGAAGATAAAAGTATCTGAAGTAAGAAAAGCAGTTTCTGAAGCAAAAGAAGCAATCGATGATAAAGCTACTGAAATGAAAAAAGCAATCGATGACAAATTTTCTGAAGTAAAAAGAGCCGTCGAAGATAAAGCATCAGAAGTGAAAAAAAGCAGTTTCAGAAGCTACAGATGAAGCGGCAGATAAAGCAGCAGAGCTAAAAGATGCAGCTGAAGACAAAGTTGCCGAAGTGAAAGATGCGGCTGAAGACAAAGTATCAGAAGCAAAAGAGCGGCTGAAGCAAAGTATCTGAAGCAAAAGATACAGCTTGTAGACAAAGTAGTTAGAAGTAAAAAGATGCAGTTTTTGAAGCAAAAGATGCAGTAGCAGATAAAAGCAGCTGAGTTAAAAAATGCTGAAGACAAAGCATCAGCAAAAGAAGCTGTGAAGATAAAGCTGCTGAAGTAAAAAAGATGCAGTCTGAAGAAATAAAAGCATGCAGAAGCAGATAAAGCAGCTGAGCTAAAACATAAAGCTGAAGACAAAGCATCAGAGCAAAAAGAAGCTGTGTAGATAAAGTAGCTAAAGTTCAAAAGATGCGGTTGTAGATAAAGTTGCAGAAGTGAAAAATGCAGTTTTTAGAAGCAAAAGATGAAGCAGCTAGATAAAAGCAGCTGAGCTAAAAGATGAAGCTGAAGATAAAGCATCAGAAGCAAAAAGATACGGTGGAAGATAAAGCTGCTGAAGTGAAAAAGATGCGGCTGAAGATAAAGCATCAGAAGTGAAAAAAAAGCAGTTTTCAGAAGCAAAAGATGAAGCAGCAGATAAAGCAGCTGAGCTAAAAAGATGCAGCTGAAGATAAAGCTGTAAAAAGCAAAAAGAAGCTGTCGAAGATAAAGTTGCTGAAGTAAAAAGATTCGCTTTCAGAGGCAAAAGATGTAATGTCTTCTAAAGTTGAAGCTGCAAAAGATGCAACAGTAAGCGCGGCAGTACAAGTTAAAGATGCTGTGGTTGCAGCAGCTAACTATGTTAAACATGTTGCGGAAAATAAAATGACTGAAGCAAAAGATGCTGTGTGCTCTAAAGCAGAGGAAGTAAAAAAATGTAGATTCTGAAACAAAAGATCAATCTGCAGCCGTAAAAAAAGTAACTGAAAAGTAAAAAGCAATGGTTAAGGATTATTCAAATTAACTGAGTTGGGTTGTTCAAAAAACACAAAAAAAGTAATTTTTTATCTTTACAAAAAAATAAAATTTTTTTATAATGAACTTTTTTTACAAGTCTTTTTAAAATTCATAGGGGTTATAGTTGTTTTTAGAGAGGTATTATAAAAAAACTATATCTTTAGAAATGTAAATTTTTTTGGAAGATGTTTTATTTTAAGTTTTTTTACGTAAACTAGATCACACAAAGCAAATAGCTTTTGGATTAATTCTTAATTATAAAATGGAGAATGACAATGAAAAAAATCAGTATTAGCCGTATTAGTATTAGGTGCATCTTTAGCCGTAACTGGTTGTTTCGATAAACAAGAAACAGCTCAAAAAGTTGAAGCAGCAAAAGATGCAACAGCAAATGCAGCAACACAAGTTAAAGATGCAGCAAAAGAAGTTGCAACTGATGTTAAAAATGCGGCAATTGACGCAAAAGATTCAGCTGCAAATAAAATGGCTGAAACAAAAGAAGCAGTAGCTGATAAAGCTTCTGAAATGAAAGATGCTGCTGCAAATAAAATGGCTGAGGCAAAAGATGCAATGTCTTCTAAAATGGAAGAAGTAAAAAATGCAGCTTCTGAAGCAAAAGATGCAGCTGCAGATAAAGCAGTTGAAATGAAAGATGCAGCAGCAAATAAAAATGGCTGAAGCAAAAGATGCAATGTCTTCTAAAAGTGGAAGAAGTAAAAAAATGCAGCTTTCAGAAACAAAAAGATGCTGTAGTAGATAAAGCAGCTGAAATGAAAGATGCTGCAGCAGATAAAATGGCTGAAGCAAAAAGATGCAATGTCTTCTAAAATGGAAGCAGCAAAAAAACTCAGCTTCAGAAACAAAAGATGCTGTAGTAGATAAAACAGCTGAAATAAAAGATGCGGCAGCGGATAAAGCGGCTGAAGCAAAAGATGCTACATCTGACAAAGCAGCTGAAGTGAAAGATGCTGTGACTAAATAATTAAACTTTTGTAAAATGAAAACCTATCAGAGATTATCTGGTAGGTTTTTCTTTTGGAGCAATAAAATGTTATGTGCAATTTATAAAAGTTTACGTAAACCAGGCTGCTATCTCTATATTTCGAAACGAGATGATTTTTCAGCTGTACCAGACGTATTAATGCAAAGTTTTGGTAAGCCTCAGTTTCTTATGCCATTTAATTTGAAAGGGAAGCAAACCGCTTGTTCATGTAGATAAAAACGAGGTAATGGAAAAAATTACTCAGCAAGGATTTTATCTCCAAATGCCAAAACAAGATGATGGCTTGTTTAATAGTTTGAGTGAGATCAAATAAGCTTATTATTTTTTCGTAAAAATCTTCAAATCTTGCTTTATCTCAATATTTTCTTCAAAAAACTCCTTTAAAATTCACCGCACTTTTAAAAGGAGAATGAAAATGAGTAGTTTCTTTGTGGCAGGTACAGATACCGATGTGGGCAAGACCACCGCCTGCCGTGCCATTATTCAGGCATTACAAGCAAAGGGCGTGCGAATTGTGGGTTATAAGCCGATTGCTTGTAGCTGTGAAGAGGGTATTTATCCTGTCGAAAATCAATCCAATGAATCCCAAACAGATTATGATGCTGAAAATAATTCAGATGTGTTAGCTTTAATGGATGCAACGAATGAGCCAGTATCTTATCAAGAAGTAATAGCTATACTTTTGCTCATTCCTTGCCGATGCTGACTCGAGATAAATCACGCATTAAATTAAGTAAGATTAATCAAGCCTTAACGATATTAGTTCAAAAATATCAATCTGTTGTCGTGGAAGGTTCATTTGGGTTACTCACCCCCATGGCGGAAGGTAAAAGCTTTGCTGATTGGGTTGTTGAGCATAAAATGCCTATTGTATTGGTTGTTGGCATTAAGGAAGGCTGTATCAACCATGCACTACTTACCGCTCAAGTAATTAAACAACTTGGTGTACCTTTATTAGGTTGGATTGCGAATCGAATTAATCCTTGCTTGGGCCACTACAAAGAAGTTATAGAGGTTTTAGAAACTCAGATTGATGCACCATTATTAGGGAAAATTCCTTATATCCATAAACCAGAATCCCAAGAGTTAGGACATTATTTAACGAATATTGATCGCTTAATGTATATGCAGACAGAATTAGTTAAATAGCCACTTTAAATAAAAAGTAAAAGTGCGGTTAAAACTTATTAGATTTTAACCGCACTTTTTTATTCTTCGCCTTCAGAAAGTTCTTTTTTCAGAATATCCTCTTCCGCGAGGCTAGATAAACGAGCAATGGCATTGCGATAAGAGATTTCAAGAGTTTCCCGGCTGGTTGCAATAACACCTTGATCTACTAAGAATCCATCATTTACATCATACACCCATCCATGTAGAGAAAGATTCTGTCCTCGTTCCCAAGCGCTTTTTACGATAGATGTGCGTCCTAGGTTATAAACTTGCTCTGCAACATTTAATTTAGTGAGCATATCTGCGCGTTTTTCTGCAGAAAGATTGCCTAATAGATGCCCATGTTTAAACCAAATATCACGAATATGGAGTAACCAGTTATTGATTAACCCTAGATCGTGATCTTGCATCGCGGCTTTAATCCCACCACAATTTGTGTGACCACAAATAATAATATGTTCAATTTTGAGTACATCAACGGCATACTGCACAACAGAAAGGCAGTTAAAATCCGTATGAATAATTTGGTTGGCTACATTACGATGAACAAATAATTCGCCTGGCTCAAGATTTGTGAGTTTTTCAGCGGGAACACGACTATCAGAGCAGCCGATCCAGAGATAATGAGGTGTTTGGTGATCGGCAAGTTCTTTAAAATAAGTGGAATTTTCTTCTTTCATTCTTTGCGCCCAACTGTAGTTGTTAGCAAAGAGTTGTTTAATTTTGTCCATTTCTACTTTCCTTAATGTGATGTATTTGAAAGATTGATTCAAACACAATAAATGAAATAGGGGATAAATTTATCGCCTAAAATGATGACCGCACTTTAAAGAAAGTGCGGTCAATTTAAACAATATTTTTAGAAATTTGCATTTCTTGGTGCGCGAGGGAATGGAATCACATCGCGAATATTTTGTACGCCTGTTACATAAACGATTAAGCGTTCAAAAGCCAAGACCGAAACCTGAATGTGGTACAGTACCATATTTACGAAGATCGCGATACCACCAGTAATCTTCAGGATTTAAGCCCATTTCTTCCATACGTTTATCTAATACGTCTAAACGTTCTTCACGTTGAGAACCACCGATGATTTCACCAATTCCAGGTGCAAGAACATCCATTGCTGCAACGGTTTTACCATCGTCATTTAAACGCATATAGAAGGCTTTGATATCTTTCGGATAGTTTTTCACAACAACAGGTGATTTGAAATATTCTTCCGCTAAGAAACGTTCATGTTCAGAAGACAAATCGATACCCCAAGAAACAGGGAACTCGAATTTTTTACCTGATTTTAATAACACGTCGATCGCATCGGTATAGTCGATTTGAGCAAAATCAGAGTTTACAAAGTTTTCTAAACGAGTAATAACATCTTTATCTACATGTTTTTCAAAGAATTTTAAGTCATCTTTGCGCTCAGCAAGCACGGCACGGAACACGTATTTCAACATGTCTTCTGCTAATTTAGCATTGTCAGCAAGCGTTGCAAAAGCGACTTCAGGTTCAACCATCCAGAATTCAGCAAGGTGACGAGTTGTATTTGAATTTTCAGCACGGAATGTTGGACCAAAAGTATAGATTTTGCTTAATGCACACGCGTAAGTCTCACCATTTAACTGGCCTGAAACCGTTAAAAATGACTCTTTTGCCGAAGAAGTCTTGACTGAAATCGACTTTACCATCTTCACCACGAGGAAGATTTTCTAAATCAAGTGTTGAAACACGGAACATTTCACCCGCACCTTCAGTATCTGAAGCGGTAATTAATGGGGTAGCGACCCAATAGAAACCTTGTTCATGGAAGAAACGATGAATAGCTTGCGCTAAGCAGTGACGAACACGTGCGACTGCACCGATAATATTGGTACGAGGACGTAAGTGAGCCACTTCACGTAAGTATTCAATTGAGTGACGTTTTGCCGCCATTGGATAAGTATCAGGATCTTCTACAAACCCTGTCACTTCTACTTTTTCAGCTTGAAGTTCAACAGCTTGACCTTCAGCAGGTGACTCAACAATGGTACCGGTTACGATAACAGAGCAACCCGTTGTTAAGCGTAATACTTCACTTTCATAATTTTCAATATCGTTATTGACGATGACTTGAATAGGATCAAAGCAAGAGCCGTCATAAACAGCGAGGAAAGAAAGACCAGCTTTAGAATCACGACGGGTACGAACCCAGCCGCGTACGGTAACTTTTTCGCCAATAGCGATTTTACCTTGTAACACATCAACAATAGATGCAACTTTAGACATATAAACCTCTGTAATTCATTATAAATTAGGCAATAAAACTGCGTTAGTTTACCTTAAATCGCAAAATTTTCCATAAAAAGTTAGTGTAAATCAGGGCTTGCACAGTAAAATAATGCCTTCACTTTATTTAGGAGAAAACTATGTGGTCTGATATTTTGACCGGCTATGGCATTTTTATTTTAGAGATTTTAACGATTTTACTTGTGATCGCAGCTATCGTGGCAATGATTATTTCTGCAAAGCAACGTAATGCAGCACATCATGGTGAATTAGTTGTGACAGATCTTTCTGAAGAATTTAAGGAAACAGTTAAGCATTTACGCGATTTCCAACTTTCAGAAGAAGAGCTTAAACAAGCGGAAAAAACAGAGAAGAAAGCCAAAAAACAAGAAGCAAAGGCTTTAAAAGCAAAATTAAAAAACGGTGAGAAAGCAGCACCTAAACCTTGTGTTTACGTGCTCGATTTTAAGGGTGATATTTCTGCATCAGAAACAACCGCACTTCGAGAGGAAATTTCGGCGATTATTAATGTAGCAAAAGCCGATGATGAGGTCTTACTACGTTTAGAAAGCCCAGGTGGTGTTGTTCATGGTTATGGTCTTGGCTGCCTCGCAGTTAGCTCGCTTTAAAACAAAAAGGGATTAAATTAACGGTTGCAGTAGATAAGGTTGCTGCAAGTGGTGGGTATATGATGGCTTGTGTGGCAGATAAAATTGTTTCTGCGCCTTTTGCGATAATCGGTTCTATTGGTGTGGTTGCACAAATTCCCAATATTCATCGTTTATTAAAAAAACATGATGTCGATGTTGATGTGATGACAGCAGGAGAATTTAAACGCACCGTCACAGTATTAGGTGAAAATACTGAAAAAGGAAAACAGAAATTCCAAGCAGAACTTGAAGAAACCCATCAATTATTTAAACAATTTGTGGCTCAAAATCGACCGCACTTAGATGTGGATAAAGTCGCAACTGGTGAGCATTGGTTCGGTCAACAAGCCTTAGCGCTTCAACTAGTCGATGAGTTAGCAACCAGTGATGATATTATTCTTGAAAAAATGAAAGATAAGTCTGTGATCGCGGTGAAATATAAAGTGAAAAAGCCACTTTTACAAAAAATAGGTAAGCAAGCTGAAGAGTGTATTGAGGGAATTATCCATCGAAATTTAACAAAAAAATGGGACAGGATTTTTATTCAATAAGAAAAAAATATTTTACTTATTTGACAACTCTTTACACAACTTTACAAAAAGTTCCATAAAAAAATCATTTTTTTAATGTTTTTTTATTTACAAGTTAAAGAATTATGACTACCATACGCAATGAAACTTTTTATAGTTTTATTTGTAAAATTTATAAAGTTTAGTTGTGTAGGTTCTTCTTGCAAGGATTGCACCTTAACAGTAAAAAGGTAAAGAAATGAAATTATCTCGTATTTTATTATCTGCAGTTGCAGTAGCAACAGTTGCTGCTTGTGGTAACTTGAGCAAAGTTACAGAAGCTGGTACACCAGAATATAAAGAAGTTGATGGTCAACAAGTACCACAACTCGTATGGCCTAAGATTGATAAAGCTGGTTTCAATCATGATGGTAGCCAATTTGGTTCATGGCCAAACTGGGATAACGTTCGTATGATCGAACGTGGTATGAACAAAGACCAATTATATAACCTAATCGGTCGTCCGCACTTCTCTGAAGGTTTATACGGTGTTGAAGAGTGGGATTATGTGTTCAACTATCGTGAAAATGGTGTTCACAAAATTTGTCAATACAAAGTATTATTTGACAAAAACCACAATGCTCAAAGCTTCTTCTGGTATCCAAATGGTTGTAACGGCAACTCAGCATTTACTTTAAGTGGTGACTTCTTATTCGACTTCGATAAAGATACTTTAACTCCACGTGGTAAAGAAGTTGTTGATAACGTTGCTGCACAATTAAAAGAAACTGGTGCTAAAGAAGTTAAAGTTGCAGGTTATACTGACCGTTTAGGTTCTGATGCTTACAACTTAGATCTTTCTCAACGTCGTGCTAACCGTGTTAAAGCTCGTTTAATTCAAGATGGCGTAACATCTGAAATTACAGCTGTTGGTTACGGTAAAGTACCACAAGTTAAAGCTTGTAACGGTTACAAACACGCAAGTAAAGCTGAGAAAGACTGTTTACGTCCAAACCGTCGTGTAGAAATCACTGCTTCAGGTTCTGTATTAAAATTACAAGAAGGTGGTCAAGTTAACGGTGGAACTCAAGGTCCAGCACCTCTTTATCAAAAATAATCAGATAGAGAAGATAGAAAGAGCGTAATAAAAATTACGCTCTTTTTTTATCTGATGTTTAAGAAATTATTCAAGTAGAAGTTCTTCAATCAATTTAGTGGTTAAGTTAATATAGCTTCCATTAAAACGATGGCTGAAATTTAGTAAATAATAGAGCTGATAAAGGTGTTTTCTTTCTTCAAAACCTTCTTTATCAAGTGGGAAAGTGCGGTCATAAATTTCATAGAATTCAGCTGAGAAAGGTTGGAATAGCTCACTGAATGCTAAATCACACTCTCTATCCCCCCAGTAGCAAGCAGGATCATAAGTAAAGGTTTGATTTCCTACAATAGCGGTATTTTCAATCCATAAGTTACCATGTAACAAAGAGGGTTTGGGATTATGTTTTGAAAGTTTGTGTTTTACCTTTTCAATAATTAAATCAATATCACCAAAGTCTAAACCTTTATCTTTGCAAAGTTGTAATTGCCATCCAATACGCTGTTCTGCAAAAAATTTTTCGCCCAACTTCCATTCCATTTATTCGGTTGATACTCAGGACCAAGCCAAGTATCAAAATCTAATCCATAGTTTTTAGTGCCAGATACTTGATGGAGTTTTGCTAATTCTTCAGCAAAATGTGGCGTTGCATTGGTTTGTTGAGTAATAGGAAGCGCTTCTAATAATAAGAAACTATGGTTTTGAGAACAGCCTACGCCATACACTTGCGGAAGTCGGATTGTATTGGTTTTGCCTAGTAGGTTTAATTGGTCAGCTTCAGCACGAAACATTGAACGATAGGACCGTTCATTCACTTTAACAAAGACCGGTTGGATTCCATCCGTAATAAGCCAAGTTTCATTTACTTCGCCACCAGGCACTTTGTTTTTTTCTTTGATGTTATAGTAAGCACCAAATTGATCAGCTAAGACTTGAGAAATTGATTTCCACATAATACGCCTCCTAGACATGCTCGATTCTTCTTCATTCTAACGAAAGCACTAAAAAAATTACTGTGATATATCTCAAAAAAATAGCAAAAAAATCTTTTGTCATTTTTCACCTGAAACATCAATTCACCAATAAACGCGTGATTTTTTTAATGAGTTAGTATTATCATTAGGTGTATTTTAGTTAGAAAAGATAATCAGGGGAAACTATGCAACATCTGAAAGATCTTGTTGAGAAAGCAAAATCGGCGATTGAACAAATCGAAAATAAAAGTTTAACCACATTAGATGAAATTCGTGTGGAATATTTTGGTAAAAAAGGGCATTTTACCCAACTTATGCAGGAATTGCGTAATGTTGCTGCAGAAGAGCGTCCAGCAATGGGGGCTAAAATCAATGAGGCGAAACAAGCAGCGTTAGATTTTTTAAATGCTAAAAAAGCAGAATGGGAACAAGCTGAACTCAATGCGAAATTAGAAAAAGAACGTATTGATGTGAGCCTTCCTGGTCGTAAAACAGAAACTGGGTGGTTTACACCCAGTGACCATTACCATCAATCGCGTAACAAAATTCTTTTCAGAGTTAGGTTTTTCTGTGGAAACCGGTCCCGAAATCGAAAGTGATTATTACAATTTCGATGCATTAAATATCCCTAAACATCACCCAGCACGTGCTGATCACGATACATTCTGGTTTAATCCTGAATTATTACTTCGTACACAAACCTCAGGTGTACAAATTCGTACCATGGAAAAAATGCAGCCACCTATTCGTATTATGGCGCCAGGTCGTGTATATCGTAACGACTACGATCAAACGCACACACCAATGTTCCATCAAATTGAATTGCTTTATGTAGATAAAAAAGCAAACTTCACCGAGTTAAAAGGCTTATTACACGATTTCTTACGTGCATTTTTTGAAGAGGATTTACAAGTTCGTTTCCGTCCTTCTTATTTCCCATTTACTGAACCTTCTGCAGAAGTCGATGTAATGGGTAAAAATGGTAAATGGTTAGAAGTACTAGGTTGTGGTATGGTGCATCCTAATGTGTTACGTAACGTAGGTATTGATCCAAATGAATATTCTGGCTTCGCAGTAGGCATGGGGGTTGAGCGTTTAACCATGTTACGCTACAACGTCACAGATTTGCGTTCATTCTTTGAAAACGACTTACGTTTTTTAAAACAATTTAAGTAATTAACCGTTGGGTTAAATTGACGATAATGATTAATTTAGAACGTAACACGTTCATCAATAAAGGATACAGAGATAATGAAATTTAGCGAAAATTGGGTGAGAGAATGGGTTAATCCATCAATTTCAACAGAGCAGTTATGTGATCAAATCACGATGCTTGGCTTAGAAGTTGATGGCGTTGAAAAGGTAGCTGGTGACTTTACCGGTGTGGTTGTAGGTGAAGTTGTTGAATGTGCTCAACACCCAGATGCAGACAAATTACGTGTCACTAAAGTAAATGTTGGTGGCGACCGTTTATTAGATATCGTTTGTGGTGCACCAAATTGCCGTCAAGGTTTAAAAGTGGCATGTGCAACTGAAGGTGCGGTATTACCTGGTGATTTTAAAATTAAGAAGACTAAATTACGTGGTCAACCTTCAGAAGGGATGCTTTGCTCATTCTCTGAATTAGGCATTGATGTAGATGCAGATGGTATTATTGAGCTACCGTTAGATGCACCAGTGGGTAAAAATCTACGTGAATATTTAGATTTAGATGATAAAGCAATTGAAATCAGCTTAACGCCAAACCGTGCAGATTGTTTAAGTATTGCAGGTGTTGCACGTGAAGTTGGTGTGGTGAATAAACAAGTTGTTAATCAACCGCACTTTGATGCCGTACCTGCAACGATTTCAGATAAAGTTCAAATTGAATTAAAAGCACCAGAAGCATGCCCTCGTTATTTATTGCGCGTGGTGAAAAATGTGAATGTTAAAGCGCAATCACCAATTTGGTTACAAGAAAAATTACGTCGTTGTGGTATTCGTTCTATCGATCCTATTGTGGATATTACCAACTATGTTTTACTTGAATTAGGTCAACCAATGCATGCTTTTGATGCATCAAAAGTAGCTCAACCTGTTCAAGTGCGTTTAGCCAATAACGGCGAAGAGCTTGTTTTATTAGATGGTACAACCGCAAAATTACAACCGAATACTTTACTGATCGCAGACCAAACTGGTCCACTCGCAATGGCGGGTATCTTTGGTGGTCAAGCAAGTGGTGTTGATGCTGAAACAACAAAAGATGTGATTTTAGAAGCCGCATTCTTTGCACCATTAGCGATTGCTGGACGTGCAAGACAATATGGTTTACACACAGATTCTTCACATCGTTTTGAACGTGGTGTTGATTTTACGCTACAACGTCACGCGATGGAAAGAGCAACAGCATTGTTACTTGAAATTTGTGGTGGTGAAGCAGGCGAAATTTGTGAAGTCGTGAGCGAGCAATATTTACCAAAAGTCAATGAAGTCACTTTACGTCGTGAAAAATTAGATAGCTTATTAGGTCATCATATCGAAACTGAAACCGTGACCGAGATTTTTGAGCGTTTAGGTTTTGCCGTGAAATATGCTAATGATGTTTGGACCGTGACTTCTGCAAGCTGGCGTTTTGATATTGAAATCGAAGAAGATCTCATTGAAGAAGTGGCACGTATTTATGGCTATAACAGCATTCCAAATAATGCACCATTAGCGCATCTTCGTATGCGTGAGCATAAAGAAGCCGATTTAGAATTAAGCAGAATTAAGACCGCACTTGTGGATGCAGATTATCAAGAGGCGATTACTTATAGCTTCGTTGATCCAAAAGTACAGACTTTACTTCATCCAGAAATTGAAGCGCTTGTATTGCCAAACCCAATTTCAGTTGAAATGTCAGCAATGCGCGTTTCATTGTTAAGTGGATTACTAGGTGCGGTACTATACAACCAAAATCGTCAACAAAATCGCGTGCGTTTATTTGAAACGGGATTACGTTTTGTTCCTGATGCTAATGCAGAATTTGGCATTCGCCAAGAGTTTGTTCTTGCTGGTGTAATTACAGGTACCGCTAAATCTGAATCTTGGACAGGTAAGGCCGAAAATGTTGATTTCTTTGATCTTAAAGGTGATTTAGAAAGCATTCTTTCTCTCACTGAAGTGGGGAGTCGTGTTAAGTTTGTGGCAAAAGCACACAGTGCATTGCACCCAGGACAATCTGCTTCAATTGAATTAGATGGAAAAGAAATTGGTTTTATTGGAACTATTCATCCACTTATCGCTCAAAAATTAGGATTAAATGGCAAAGCGGTTGTTTTTGAAATTTTATGGGATGCCATTGCAAATCGTCGTGTGGTTCAAGCTAAAGAGATTTCAAAATTCCCAGCAAACCGTCGTGACTTAGCTTTAGTCGTTGCTGATAATGTGCCAGCAGGCGATATTATCGAAGCATGTAAACAAGCCGGCGGAGAAAAATTAACACAAGTCAATTTATTCGACGTATATCAAGGCATTGGCGTTGCTAGCGGACATAAGAGCTTAGCAATCAGTTTAACCATTCAAGATAATGAAAAAACGCTTGAAGATGATGAGATTAATGCGGTAATCTCTGCTGTATTAAACGAAGTTAAACAACGCTTTAATGCGGAGCTTAGAGACTAAACAGGAGACTAACATGGCAACGATTACAAAAATTGATATTACTGAATACTTATTAGATAAGTATCAATTACAAAAAGCGGAAGCTAAAGCATTAGTGGAAGACTTTTTTGAGGAAATTCGTTTATCGTTAGAATCTGGTGGTGAAGTGAAATTATCCGGTTTTGGTAATTTTGAACTTCGTAATAAAGCTTCCCGTCCAGGGCGTAATCCAAAAACAGGTGAAAGCATTCCTGTTTCTGCGCGCCGTGTAGTGGCATTCAAGCCAGGGCAGAAATTACGTGCTCGCGTGGAAAATACCAAGCCAAAACAATAGTAAGAAAAGTGCGGTCGTTTTTGACCGCACTTTTGTCAGGATTGAACATGAATAAGATTAAATGTGCTTTTTTAGTCGCAGGAAGTTTTTTGCTTTTTGCTTGTTCAAGTGGTGTTCGTGAAGAATATGCTATGAACTATAAAGGTCAGATTGGAGATCCGATTATAGCGATTGCCATGTTAAGTGAACAACAATATGAATGGGCGGGTACACCTTATGTGTTAGGTGGGCAGTCTCGTGGTGGTATTGATTGTTCTGGTTTTGTGCAAAAAACCTTTATTGATCGTTTTAATATCAACCTTCCTCGAACGACGAAAGATCAAGCGGGTTACGGAAAACTTGTTCGTAAAGAAGATATCCAAACAGGCGATTTAATTTTCTTTAAAACGGGACGCGGACCAAATGGCTATCATGTGGGGATTTATGTGAAAGAAGATAAATTTTTACACGCTTCAACTAAAGGTGGCGTGATTTATTCTTCGATGAATAGCCCTTATTGGAAAAAAGCTTTTTGGCAAGTTAGACGAGTATAGTGGAAATAAAAAAAGTGCGGTTAATTTTAACCGCACTTTTTCTTTATGGATTTGTTGTAGGGCGAATGCCTAATGTGTGGCAAATCGCATAAGTGAGTTCACTACGATTTAATGTGTAGAAGTGGAAGTCATTCACGCCTTCACGAGAAAGGATTTTTACCATATCCATTGCCACACTCGCCGCGACGAGATTACGAGTAGTAGGATCATCATCTAATCCTTCATATGCTTTAGCCAACCATGCTGGAATTTTTACATTCGTAAATGATGCCATTTTTTGAAGTTGTTTGAAGTTAGTGACAGGTAGAATACCCGGAACAATTTCAGCCTCAATACCAATGGATGCACAGCGGTCTCGGAAGCGAAGATAACTATCAATATCAAAGAAGAATTGAGTAATGACATGATTAGCGCCCGCATCAATTTTACGTTTCAAATTGATTAAATCTGCTTGTGCTGATTTTGCTTCAGGGTGAACCTCAGGATATGCTGCAACGGAGATATCAAAATCAGCTACGGAGCGGAGTAGTTCAACTAAATCAGACGCATAGAAAGGTTTTTTAGCATAGCCTTTTGGCTCATCACCGCGTAAAGCTACAATGCGACGAATACCGCTATCCCAATAATCTTTTGCAATTTCTTTAATTCTTCAGGTGTGGCATCAATACCCGTTAAATGTGGTGCAGCTTCTATGCCAGTTTCTGCTTTAATAGCTTTCACGATGCTATGTGTACGATCACGTTCCCCAGAGTTTGCGCCATAGGTGACGGAGACAAATTTAGGATTTAATACTTTTAAGCGATGAATGGAATCCCAAAGCATGCTTTCCATTTTTTCATTTTTAGGCGGAAAGAATTCAAAGGAGACATTGATTTTTTTGTTAGTATCAGCAAGATGTTGATTTAATGTGTTAATTTCGTTTGCGTAGCTCATAGCATGCCTTCTTACATTTTTTATTAGAATGCGCTTATCATAAGATAAGAACTAATATGCGTCAATTTCAATGATTTCATCAAAATGATGAATGAAATTAATGATTATTTATTACGCGTTGTATTTTAAAAGAAAATCAATTTATTTGCACAAAAAGTTAGCATTTTTTCTAAAAATAGGTATAATACGACGACCCTGTAAATGCACGGATTCCCACCGTGCATTATTTTATCGAGATCACACTCGAAGGGGTGGAGATTAAGATTAATGGTTGTGTTTCAAACAATATGGAAACACTGGGTATCAAACTTATATTTTGGTAATTAATTAATGAAAACTTTTGTAGCAAAACCGGAAACAGTAAAACGTGACTGGTATGTGGTAGATGCGACAGGTAAAACTTTAGGTCGTTTAGCTACTGAATTAGCACGCCGTCTTCGTGGTAAACACAAGGCTGAGTACACTCCACACGTAGATACTGGTGATTACATCATCGTTATCAACGCAGACAAAGTGGCAGTAACTGGTCGTAAAGAAACAGATAAACTTTACTACTGGCACACTGGCTATGTAGGTGGTATCAAACAAGCGACTTTCAAAGAAATGATCGCTCGCCGTCCTGAAGCGGTGATTGAAATTGCGGTTAAAGGTATGTTGCCAAAAGGTCCATTAGGCCGTGCAATGTTCCGTAAATTAAAAGTGTATGCGGGTGCAGAACACCAACACGCAGCACAACAACCACAAGTATTAGACATTTAATCACGAGGTTTAGGAAATGGCAGAGAATCAAAACTACGGCACTGGTCGCCGCAAAAGCTCTTCAGCTCGTGTATTTATCAAACCGGGCAGTGGTAAAATCACTATCAACCAACGTGAATTAGACGTATATTTCGGTCGCGAAACAGCTCGTATGATCGTACGTCAACCGTTAGAATTAGTGGAATTAACTGATAAATTAGACCTATACATCACTGTTAAAGGTGGTGGTATTTCTGGTCAAGCGGGTGCAATCCGTCACGGTATCACTCGTGCATTAATGGAATATGATGAGACTTTACGTCCTGCTCTTCGTGCAGCTGGCTTCGTTACTCGTGACGCACGTCGCGTTGAACGTAAAAAAGTTGGTTTACACAAAGCACGTCGTCGTCCACAATACTCCAAACGTTAATTTTTTTTATTATCGTTTCAAGAAAGCAGAGAGCAATCTCTGCTTTTTTTATGTCTGTAAAAAAACAAATTAATTAAAAAAATTACCGTTCTTTGATTTCTTATTATTCGTTTGTAATTATTTGATTTTAAAGTAAAAATAAGAAATTATTAGCAATTTACCTGCCGGTTATGTTAAAATAATCGCCCATTTTTAGTAGAAGTATATAAGTTAGTTTGGATCTTCGGAGGAATAAATGTCCAATGCATCAAGTAAACGTTCAGTAATGACTCTTTTTTCAAATAAAAATGACATTTACTGCCATCAGGTAAAAATTGTTTTAGCTGAAAAAGGTGTCGCTTACGAAAACGAAGAAGTTGATCTGCAAGCATTATCAGAAGATTTAATGGAATTAAATCCTTACGGCACATTACCAACCTTGGTGGATCGTGATTTAGTATTATTCAGCTCACGCATCATTATGGAATATCTTGATGAGCGTTTTCCACATCCTCCACTTATGCCAGTTTATCCGGTTTCTCGTGCGAAAAGCCGTCTTTTAATGTTACGTATCGAACAAGATTGGTACCCAACATTAGAAATTGCTGAAAAAGGCACGGAAGTTGAACGTGAAGAAGCATTAAAACAGCTAAAAGAAGAATTGTTGGCGGTATCGGTTATCTTCCAACAAACCCCTTATTTTATGAGTGAAGAGTTTGGCTTAGTCGATTGCTACGTTGCACCATTATTATGGAAACTACGTAATATGGGCGTGGAATTCAGTGGCACAGGAAGCAAAGCAATCAAAGGCTATATGGATCGTGTATTTAGCCGTGATTCATTCTTACAATCTGTAGGTGAAGCTGCACCTAAAAATTTAATGGATGATAAATAATGACCCACACGCCTTCTCCAAAACGCCCTTATTTACTAAGAGCCTATTATGATTGGTTAGTGGATAACGATTTCACCCCATATTTGGTGGTGGATGCTAATTATTATGGTACCAATGTACCTGTAGAATACGTGAAAGATGGGCAAATCGTCTTAAATCTTTCTGCGGGAGCAACGGGGAATTTGCAATTAACCAATGATTTTATTCAGTTTAATGCACGTTTCAAAGGTGTTGCTCGTGAGTTATATATTCCGATGGGTGCCGCTTTAGCTATTTATGCACGTGAAAATGGTGATGGTGTGATGTTTGAGCCAGAAGACATTTACGATGAGCTCAATCGTGAGCCAACATCCGAACAGCCATTAAGCTTTGCAGAAGCGGTAGATAAGCCTAAAGCTGAAAAGAAACCACAGAAATCAGCATCTTATTTACGAATTGTGGATTAATGAAAGAAAAACAAAAGTGCGGTTAAAATTAACCGCACTTTTTTGTTTATTGAATTTTGTTAATTGGCACAATCTTTTTGAATGAAATCAATGCGGATAAAACAATGGCAATGATTAAGGCTATGTAGTTTTGTATTGCAAACAATCTGAAGTCTTCAATATTACTATCATTAAATAAATAAGCAACCAAACTGTAATATAACACACCAATCAGAACGCTAAAGGCAAGATGGCGAAAATTCTTGTGGAATCGTGCAAACATGACGGTAAGACCAGTGAATAACATCGGCAATGCAGCAATAATCATCATTAAAAGCATTAATGTTATGATGCTAGCTAGATCTGTCACTTGCGTTAATAATATGGATGTGATTCCAAAAATAATAGTGCCAAGCAAAGTAAATACAAGAGGAATTAACCAACGGTAAGAGGCAAAGCCTTTTTTCTCTATGACTTGGTTAGTTAGATTTACTCCCGTTGAAACAGCCTTAGGCAGTATTTTATGCATGATTTGGAATTCTAAGAGAATTCCCGCTTTATTTGGAAAAGCGATTAGGCCAAAAATTGCAGCTAATGCACCATGGAAAAGGCAGAGGTAAAGGTTAACATCGTTAACATCGTTTGCTATGATATAAAAAGAAATTCCAGCGGTGAGTGTTCCGATAATGGTTGCACTAAGAATGCCTTTAACGCTTCTCCTAAATTGACACAATCCAAGAATAAATCCGGTGGATATTCCCCAAATCAGCATAAAGTAAATTAAAAAAAGCGCACTTCCCAAAAAATAAGCAGTATAGCCAAATAAAACTGCATTACTTAAGACGCCTACCCCTGTAGGGTGAGAGAAGTTTGAGAAGAAGGATTGAGATACCAATCTAGCATAAAGTGTAGTAAAAGCTAGAAAGTAAAGAAAAATACGCCAGAAAGCGAATTGTTTCCTCAGAAAAGGCACTAGAAAAGACATTTTTGGGGTTCCTTAAGCTGTAATATAAAAAAATTTCTATAATTATTTTGTTGCTGCTTTCATATTGCGAACAAACTCGGCAAGTTCAGATAAGCATTGAGCCTGATTATCTAAGTTTCGCTCAATGATTTTTACTGTCGCGGATCCTGAAATTGCGCCTGCTGCACCCAGTTGAAGCGCTTCTTTCACTTGAGCAGGTTGAGCAATACCAAAACCTTGTAGAATTGGTGGAGCCTTGTGGGCTTTAAGTTGTTCTACAAGTGTATCTAAGTTTGCGGCATGAGCTTGATTCTCTGCGCTTGTTACACCCGCACGAGAAACTAAATAGGTATAGCCTTCGCTGTTTTCAGCAACACCTTGTACCGTTTTGGCATCAGCATTTGGTGGGCAAATAAAGACAGGTTGAATGCCATGCTTTTTAGCAGCTTGAACATAGTCTTCTTTTGCCAATAGTGGAATATCTGCCACTAAAACTGCATCCACGCCGACTTCTGCACAGCGTTGATAGAAATTATCTAAGCCTTTCGCAAAAATTAAATTCGCACAAAGGAGTAAGCTAATCGGAATATCCGGATATTTTGACCGCACTTTAGCGAGTAATTTAAAGCTGTCTTCAGTGCTATGGCCCGCATTGAGCGCACGGTTATTAGCCGCTTGGATAACGGGACCGTCTAATAGTGGATCAGAAAATGGAAAGCCTAATTCCAAAGCATCTGCGCCATTTTCGACTAACGTGCAAATAATCTCAAAAGAGCGATCAAATGTTGGATCGCATAATGTAACGAAAGGTACAAAAGCCCCTTCTTTTTTCGCTGCAAGTTCTGCAAATTTAGTTTCAAAACGGCTCATTATTGCATTCCTTTTTCTTTTAAAACTTTATCAACGGTGAAAATATCTTTATCACCACGACCAGAGAGATTCACCACTAAAATTTGTTCTTTATTCGGTTCTTGATGAATCATTTTTAGCGCATGTGCTAATGCATGAGAACTTTCCAATGCAGGAATAATCCCTTCATGTTTTGCTAATGCTTGGAAAGCGTTTAACGCTTCATCATCTGTAATGCTTGGGTATTCTGCACGACCAATACTTTGTAAATAAGCATGTTGAGGGCCAACAGAAGGGAAGTCTAATCCAGCAGAAATAGAGTAGGATTCTTCCACTTGACCATCTTCAGTTTGCATTAAAGGTGATTTCATACCGAAATAAATACCGACTTTTGCATGACCTAATGGTGCACCATGTTCACCACTTTCAATGCCGTGACCAGCGGGTTCTACACCAATTAAGCGTACACTTTTTTCATCAATAAAGTCTGTAAACATACCAATCGCATTCGAACCACCACCTACTGCAGCAATAACAGCATCCGGTAAGCGACCTTCTTTTTCTAAGATTTGACGTTTGGTTTCTTCACCAATCATTTTTTGGAATTCTCGTACAATGGTTGGGAATGGATGAGGGCCTGCCGCCGTACCCAATAAATAATGGGTATTTTCATAGTTGGCTGACCAATCACGCATCGCTTCACAGCACGCATCTTTCAATGAGCAAGAACCTTTTTGTACAGGAATCACTTCTGCACCCATTAAACGCATACGGAATACGTTTGGTGATTGACGTTCTACGTCTTTTGCCCCCATATAAACACGGCAAGGCATATCTAACATTGCACAAGCAAGAGCTGTTGCTACACCATGTTGGCCTGCACCGGTTTCGGCGATAATACGTGTTTTACCCATGCGTTTCGCTAATAAAATTTGACCCAATACTTGGTTGGTTTTATGGGCACCACCGTGAAGTAAATCTTCACGTTTTAAATAAATTTTTGCTTTTGTGCCTTTGGTTAAATTACGGCAAAGGGTAAGTGCGGTTGGTCTGCCCGCATAATTTTTAAGTAAATCTTGAAATTCACGTTGGAATTCAGGATCGTCTTTTGCTTCAACAAAGGCTTTTTCTAGCTGTTGTAGTACCGGTACGAGAATTTCCGGTACATACATTCCGCCAAATTCACCGAAATAAGGATTTAAAAGGGTTTCTGACATAATATTTCCTTGTTATTTTTGAATTCTTGCGACATTAAGTGGTGCAAAGGTTTGTGCAGTAGGCATCACTTCAATGCGATTAATATTGACATGTTCAGGTTGTTGATTGAGCCATAACACAATATTAGCAATATCTTGTGGGCTGACATATTCTACATTTTCATAGAGTTTTTTTGCTCGGGCATCATCACCTTTAAAGCGGATATTAGAAAATTCAGTTCCACCACAAAGACCAGGGTTCAACATTGGACACGCGAATTTGTGTACCTGCAAGATCGGCTCGAAGATTTAAACTAAATTGTTTAATAAAAGCTTTAGTGCCACCGTATACATTGCCACCTGGATAAGGATAAGTACCTGCAATTGAGCCTAAATTAATAATATGACCTGAATTGCGTTCAACCATTTGTGGTAACACAAGACGAGTGATGGTGACGAGTCCTTTAATATTGGTATCAATCATTTGCATCCAATCGTCTAAACTCGCTTTATCTGCACTTTCTAAGCCTAATCCTAAACCTGCATTATTCACCAATAAATCAATGGATTGCCAATTAGCGGGAAGGGAATGGAAAGCATCTTCTGTTGCTTGGCGATCTGAAATATCAAAGGCAAGAAAATGGAAGTTTCTCACCTAATTCTTGTTGTAATTGTTCTAAACGAGCTACGCGGCGTCCCTGTGCCAATTACACGATAACCATTTTCAATGAGTGTGCGACAAATTGCCGCACCAAATCCGGCAGTTGCGCCGGTTACTAACGCTGTTCTTTGCATAATGCTTCCCCTTAGCAATCAGATTAATTTGACAAAATCGTTTTAAAAACTGACCGCACTTTTTCGCTATCTTTTCACGCCTGCGGCAGTTTCTACACCAGAATTGAGATCAACCCCTAAGCAACCTTGCTTAATGGCTTGTTCAATATTGTCAGGTGAAATGCCACCAGCCAAAATAATTTTGTGTTTCAAGTTTTCAGGAATGAGTGACCAATTAAAGGTTTTTCCTGTACCACCTTGTTGATTAGCGGATTGGCTATCGAAAATATAGCGAGCAATATTTAAATCATCCGTAAAATCAACCGCACTTTGTGCCTCAGTACTCACCGAAATGGCTTTCCAAATTTGTATTTCTTCAGGCAGTTGGTGACGAAGTGCGGTAATAAATTCAGCGGTTTCTGAACCGTGTAGCTGAACGGCATAAAGCTGCAATTGTTTAGCGATTTTTACAATAAAATCAATTTCTTGATTCTGGAATACGCCCACAAAACGAAGTGGTGATGCTGTCACTAATTCTTGGGCTTGGCGTAGGCTCACACAGCGTTTTGAATGTTCGACGAAAATTAAGCCGCCGTATAATGCTCCGTTTGCGTAAACCTCTTTGACATCTTGCGTGCGAGTTAAACCGCATACTTTATTTTCTCCAAAAATCACTTCACGCACAGCATTGTTTAAATCTGCACTGCCCATTAGGCTGCTACCGATTAAAAAGCCATGTGCCACTTTTTGCAAATCACGAATTTGGCTGTGATTATAAATCCCCGATTCGCTGATAATACGTGCATCAGCAGGAATGCGATCGGCATATTTTTGTGTGAGTTCTACCACGCGGTTTAAATCAACGGTGAGATCGTGAAGATTACGATTGTTGACGCCGATAATTTTTGCACCTAATGCAAGGGCTCGCTCAAATTCTTCTTCATTGCTGGTTTCTGTCAATACGCCCATGCCGAGAGAATGCGCCAGATCAGCCAGTACGCGATAGGTTTCATCATTCACCACTGAAAGCATCAATAAAATAGCATCAGCTTGATAGTAGCGTGCAAGATAAACCTGATATTCGCTGATCATAAAATCTTTGCACAATACAGGTTGTGAGACAACGTCACGTACTTGCGGCAAATAGTCAAATTTACCTTGGAAGTATTTCTCATCCGTTAGCACAGAAACAGCTGATGCATAATGTTTATACACATTGGCGATTTCATCTAAATTAAATTCATCACGAATTAATCCTTTAGAAGGGGACGCTTTCTTACATTCCAAAATATAAGCGGGCTTTTTGATGTGTGCCTTTAGCCAACGCATCATAAAAAGAGCGGTCAGATTTTTGAATGTTTTCTTTAAATTGTGAAAGCGGAAATTCAGCTTCCTTTGCCTTAACCCATTGTGCTTTGTCTAAGACGATTTTTTGTAGCACCGTCGCAGAGTCAATTGGTTTGGTGAAATCTTGCGTGATCATAATCTTTCTTCTTATTGTGGCGTATCAAATCAGCCTTTATCTTAATATTTTGTCAAATGTTGTAATGTCTCAAACGCTTTGCCTGATGCAAGGTGAGCCAACACATTTTGAACATTTTGTTTTAAGTCATCATGACCAAATAATTTCAACAATAATGCCACATTCGCCGCTACCGCATTAGCGTGTTCCGCTTTACCTTTACCTTGTAAAAGTGCGGTCAGATATTGGGCATTTTCTTGCGGTTCGCCACCACGTAAACTTTCTAAAGATTGTGTTTTTAAACCAAAATCTTCTGGCGTTAAGGTGAAGTAGTCAATTTTGCCGTTTTTAATTTCTGCCACTTGCGTTTCACCATGTACGGCGACTTCATCTAGACCCGCACCATGAACCACAAAAGTATGTTGATGATCTAATGCTACAGCGGTTTCAGCATAGGTTTTCACTAATTCAGGGGCATACACACCAAGCAAATGATAAGTTGGGCGAGCTGGGTTAATTAATGGACCTAAAATATTAAAAAGCGTACGTGTTTTTAATGCCGCACGAACAGGGGCAACATGTTTAAACCCACTGTGATATTGTTGAGCAAATAAGAAACATACCCCAATATCATCAAGCGCTTGACGAGCTTGTTCTGGCGTGACATTGACATTTCACACCGAGTGCGGTTAATACATCACTGGCACCGGATTTGCTTGATACGCTACGGTTACCGTGTTTAGGCACTTTAGCACCCATAGAGGCTGCAACAATGGCACTCGCAGTAGAAATATTAATCGTGTTTTGACCATCACCGCCAGTACCCACAATATCCGCAAAAGGGTAGTCAGGGCGAGGGAATGATTTGGCATTTTGCAAAGACGCAGATACCGCACCACTTAATTCATCGATAGTGGCACCACGTACTTTTAACGCAATCAGCATGGCAGCAATTTGTTCGTTATTCAGTTCGCCTTGCATAATGGCATTAAAAATGACCGCACTTTCTTCTTTGTTAAGTGTTTTTCCGTTGTAAAGTTGTTCTAATAATTGAGCCGTTTGCATAATCTCGTCCCTTATACGTAAATATCGTAATCTAAATCGCGTGCTTCATCGCCAGTCATACCACGGAAACCCCAACAATGCGCAGGTTGTTCTTTAATCGTAATTTCAACGTTGTGAGATTTAATCCCAATTTTGTATTCGAGTTCGCTGAAGAGCATTTTGATTAAACGTTTTTTTGTGCCTTCCATACGACCTTGCATGAGGTTAATTTCAATAACGGTGTAATCATCGTTACGATCGATAGGATAAAGAAAATCTTCTTTATCTAAACATAAAAAACGAATTGCATGCTTTCCACGAGGAATGTCTAAACCAAGGTTTAAACAGTTATAAATTACTTCAGCAATATCTTGACGACGAGGTGCAAGCACTTCTTTTAATCCATATACGGTAATCATTTTTCTTCCTTAATCTCTGTTTAATAACCATTCCACAGATTGTTGTAATAATTTCGAACCTTGCACAGTAAGAATGCTTTCTGGATGGAATTGGAAAGCACAAATTGGCAAGGTTTTATGACGAATTGCCATCACAATACCATTGTAATCGGCATTGACAATAAATTCGTCAGGCAGATTTTTACCCATTAAAGAGTGATAACGCGCCACAGGCATTGGGTTGGCAATATCTTTAAACATGGCTTGGTTATCATGTTGAATGCGCGATACTTTACCATGTAATACTTCGCCTGCATGTACAACCTCTCCACCAAAGGCTTGAATAAGCGCTTGATGGCCTAAGCAAATCCCGATAATTGGCACATCATTTTTTAAACGTTCAATGAGCGGGAGCAAGATGCCTGCTTCTGCCGGAGTACCTGGTCCTGGAGAGAGCGCAAGAATCGTATCCGGTGTATTTAATGCCTCTTGCACCACTTGTTCTAAATTGGTGTCATTACGATAAATTTTTACGTTATGCCCAAGCACACGGAATTGATCCACTAAGTTATAAGTGAATGAATCAAAATTATCTAAAAAGAGAATATTAGCCATAATTTATCGTCCTTATTTTGCTTGGGTATTGATTTGTTTGATTGCTTTAAGCACTGCAGCCGCTTTATGGCGAGTTTCATCCGCTTCCATTTGAGGATCAGAATCCAATACTTCGCCACAACCTGCTTGAATATGGGCAATGCCATTTTGTACAAAAGCAGAACGAATCACGATACAGGTATCAAAACGACCGTCAGAGGTGAGATAACCGACCGCACCGCCGTAGCTGTGACGTTTTTGCTGTTCAAATTGATAGATTAACTGCATCGCTTTGATTTTAGGCGCACCAGTTAAACGTCCCCATATTCATACAAGCTTGATAAGCGTGTAAGGCATCAAGTTCAGGACGAAGTTTACCCACTACGCGAGAAACCAAATGCATGATGTGCGAATAGCGATCCACTTGCATTAATTCGGCGACTTTACGTGTACCGCTTTGGCAAACACGAGCAATATCATTACGGGCTAAATCCACCAACATTAAATGTTCAGCTTGCTCTTTATGATCAAGACGTAATTCTAATTCCAAACGTGCATCTAATTCAGGGTCAATATTACCATGCGCATCAAAACCACGTGGGCGAGAACCTGCAATTGGGATAAATTTCTAATTGACGATTATCCGGTGCATATTTCAACGCACTTTCTGGTGATGCACCGAATAAAATGAAATCCTCATCGTTCATGTAGAACATATAAGGGCTTGGATTGTTATGTTTTAATTGTGCATAGCTCGCAAGGGTATTCGGGCAAGCTAATGAAAAACGGCGGGATGGCACGATTTGGAACACATCACCAATATTAATATGATGTTTTAATGCTTTTACAATGCCGATAAATTCAGGATCTTCAAAGTTGGTGCTGACCTCATCACTTGCTGCTTTAATGGAAAGTACGCCATCAATATTTTTTAATTTTTGTGCAATAGAAAGTGCCGTTTTCGCGACTTCCACTTGTTCTTCTTGGCTAAAACAAAAGCTTTTTAATGTGGCTTGTTGGCTTTGGTGATCGATGGTGATTAAATTTTCTGCGAGATAGAAACTGTAATCCGGGCAGTGAATACCATCATCTTTTAATTCAACACCTTGCATTGGAATAAAATTTGCCACCAAATCATAAGCAAATAAACCACCTAAAAAGACACTGGCGTGCTGCTATGTTGATAATGGTTAGAAATTACACGAAGTCCATCAAAAATGGTTGCAGCTTGTAATTTGCTGTCTTCATCTAATTGATTATCGAGCGGCGCAAATTGCACAGAAAATTCATTGTCAAAATTGACCGCACTTACGGTACCAAGTTGGCTTAATACGGGATGAATTTCGTTTAACACTTGTTTGCCGTTCGCATTCAGTGCTCTAAAGGTCACCTGATTGCCTAAACAAGTAATTTTAACGGCAGCATTAATTAGAATAAGACTCTGTAAGCTATTTTTACTACCAATTTCGGCAGAGTCGAGGAGAAGAGAATTTGAGTTCTGTTGGCATAATGTATTAAAAATTGCGGTGGTGTCGGCATGATAGGGAACCGGTTGAGAGGTCACCGCAATAAAAGGGGTATTTTTCATAATCAATCCTGTATTTTGAACTTTTGCACTATTAAACTAGTACATAGATGCATAAGTCAAGAAAAATAATCAAAAAAATTGGCGTGATTTTACAATATTTTTTTAATTTTTTTAACCAAAGATATTAAAAAAATAGAGGAAGTTGATTAGAAAAAAAGCCATTTCGAGGCATATCTCAAAATGGCTTATCAGGGGATATTAGTAGATTAGAGAGAAGCAACGATCTCATCAATTTTATTTCTTGCTGAACGTTGTGCTTTTTCAATTGCTTCAGCACCTAATCCGATACCTTTTGCATAAGCAAACTGAACATCGGTAATGCCAACAAAACCTAAAATCGCTTTTAAGTAATTTGTCACATTATTGTTTTCATCATACATGCCACCAAAGCTTGCTAATACAATCGCTTTTTTACCTTGAAGTAAACCTTCAGGGCCATTTGCGGTGTATTGGAAAGTTACACGAGGGCGAGCGATAAAATCAAAATAAGATTTAAGTTGTGTTGGGATGCCTAAGTTATACATAGGTGCACCAATGACGATGATATCAGCTGCTTTTAATTCAGCCACTAACTCATCAGATAAAGCTAAAAGTGCATTTTCTTCTGCTGTTTTAGGTTCGCCACGTACTGCAGTTGCAGCTGTTGCATCAAAATGGGGAAGTTGTTGCGCCGCTAAATCACGTACCACAATGTTGTGACCTTTTAATTTTTCAATGGTGTAATCGGCTAATTTATTGCTTTGAGAGTTATCTGCAAGGATGCTTGATTTTAATACTAATACGTTCATAGAGTTTCCTTTAATTTGTGTCTATCAAAAGTGCGGTCATTTTATCGGAAATTTTGAATAGATAAAGTAACTATCAGGAAAATCATTGTTTACTCATTGGAAAGAATTCAGCGAGATATTAACAAGTGTGGTGGAAAGTGCTAAAATTCTCCGCCGCACTTGGTTTGCTCGATAGTGGGAGTGAATGAAAGTGCGGTTTGTTTTTAATCATTATTTGCATGTTGCCTTTCGTATGGGCGACCACTGTATAAGGAAAAATTATGCCTATTATTACTTTACCGGACGGTTCTAAACGTGAATTTGATCGTCCAGTTTCTGTGTTAGAAGTGGCTCAAGATATCGGAGCCGGTCTTGCCAAAGCAACTATCGCTGGCCGTGTAAACGGTGAACGTCGTGATGCCTGTGACATCATCAATGAAGATGCCAACCTTGAAATTATTACAGCAAAAGATGAAGACGGTTTAGAAATTATTCGTCACTCTTGCGCACACTTGCTTGGTCACGCAATCAAACAATTATTCCCAGATGTCAAAATGGCAATCGGTCCAACGATTGAAAATGGCTTCTATTATGACGTGGATTTAGACCGTTCTTTAACGCAAGAAGACATTGATGCTATCGAAAAACGTATGCTTGAATTGGCGAAAACCAATTATGACGTCATCAAAACTCCGGTAAGCTGGCAAGAAGCAAGAGATACTTTTGAAAAACGCGGCGAGCCATACAAAATGGCTATCTTAGATGAAAACATCGAACGTACCGCAACGCCTGCGCTTTATCATCACGAAGAATACATTGATATGTGTCGTGGACCACATGTGCCAAATATGCGTTTCTGCCAACACTTCAAATTAATGAAGGTTGCGGGTGCTTACTGGCGTGGTGATAGCAAAAATAAAATGTTACAACGTATCTACGGTACGGCTTGGGCAGATAAAAAACAATTAGCGGAATACTTAACTCGCTTAGAAGAAGCGGCAAAACGTGACCACCGTAAAATCGGTAAAGCGTTAGATTTATATCATATGCAAGAAGAAGCACCGGGTATGGTGTTCTGGCATAACGATGGTTGGACAATTTTCCGTGAATTGGAAACCTTCGTACGTACTAAAATTAAAAAGAATACGATTATCAAGAAGTGAAAGGTCCGTTCATGATGGACCGTGTGTTATGGGAAAAAACAGGTCACTGGCAAAACTACGGCGATTTGATGTTTACTACACAATCAGAAAACCGTGAATATGCGATTAAACCAATGAACTGCCCAGGACACGTTCAAATCTTTAACCAAGGTTTAAAATCTTACCGTGATTTACCAATCCGCATGGCGGAATTTGGTTCTTGTCACCGTAATGAACCATCAGGTTCTTTACACGGTTTAATGCGTGTACGTGGCTTTCACTCAAGATGATGCACACATTTTCTGTACTGAAGATCAAATTGAAAGTGAAGTAACCAGCTGTATCAAAATGGTTTACGACATTTACAGCACTTTCGGTTTCCAAAATATTCAGGTGAAATTATCCACTCGTCCTGAAAAACGTATCGGTGCAGATGATATGTGGGATCGTGCAGAAGCGGGTCTTGCAGCAGCATTAGCGCATAACGGTCTTGAATATGAAATTCAAGAAGGTGAAGGTGCATTCTACGGTCCGAAAAATTGAGTTTGCATTACGTGACTGTTTAGATCGTGAATGGCAATGCGGTACCATCCAATTAGACTTTGCATTACCAGGTCGTTTAAATGCGTCTTATGTGGCAGAAGACAATGATCGTCGTACACCAGTTATGATTCACCGTGCGATTTTAGGTTCGATTGAACGTTTCATCGGTATCATTACTGAAGAGTATGCGGGTTTCTTCCCTGCATGGTTAGCACCAGTTCAAGCGATTGTGATGAATATTACAGATAGCCAAGCAGACTACGTTCAAAAAGTGGTGAAACAACTTTCTGATGCGGGATTACGCGTTAAAGCAGATTTACGTAATGAGAAAAGTCGGCTTCAAGATCCGCGAACACACCTTACGTCGCGTACCTTATATGCTCGTTTGCGGTGATAAAGAAATCGCAGAAGGCAAAGTGGCGGTACGTACCCGTAAAGGTGCAGATTTAGGTACTTTCACGATTGAAGAATTTGCTGAAATCTTAAAATCCCAAGTAAGACAACGTGAGTTGAAATTATTGGGTGAAGAGTAATTGACTCTTTAAAAATCGGTACACTAAAAAGTGTGCTGATTTTTTTATATTTTATAAGATTGCGAGTAGTAATTTTTTTATCATAGGATTGGTAATTAGAGATGACAGTAATTTCCATAGATGATATTCGAAAAAAATTGATGATCAATTAATTTCTCAAAAATGTTTTAATTCATCAGAGACCTTTTCAGACCACATTAGAGTGGATGCGTTTAAATAAGATTCAAGGAGATATATCCAGTTTCTATAAACCAGTGGAAGATATATATCAGAAACTTTATCCTCGACAAAAATTTAGTATTCCTAATTTGTTAATTGGTGGTATTGCTTTTTAGAGATCAAATATATATAACTAGAATACCGGTTATCAAAGGGATTAACCTATTTGATTTTGTTGATATTGATCCTTCTGAGTTAGCATTAATGCATAATGTCTATTTTGAACAATATAAAAAAAGCGGTATATTCCATTTGCGATTTATATGATATAGCCTTTGGCATAGATGATATTCTTAAAGAAAAAGAATCTAATGAAATCCTGGTGTATTGGTTAGAAATGATTTTGTCTTCAACTATGTCTGCAGCATTTGCTTTATCAGAGAATATTAATCTTGCTAATGCAATTCAATCATCACTACTTTCGGTAGAGTTAGCTGCTAAATCTAGTTTAATGTACTTTAGGTTGTGATGCTAACTATATAAAATCCTTTAGGGCATTGTAGGAAGATGATTAAAGAAAATCTAATTTCTTACAAGATAATAGATGAAAAATGATGATTTTTTTGAAATATATTATTCATTACCTAAATATGTTGATTCAAGATATAAGCCTCAGAATCTTAGTAAACAAGAATTGGTAAATATAGCAATTAAATCACAGTTTTTAGTATCTGAAATAATTAGAAAAAAATTAGTAAGAGAAATCTAGCAGAGTCCATACAGTTAGAACAAGAGTTTACTAGACCTTCTTTAAAAATAAAACGTAAAAGTCTATTAACAAACTCAAATTCATCTTTTTCTTCTATATAATAGCCTTATCACAAGGAGGCGAATATGACAGCTCAAATACAACAATTAACACCAGAATTAACTTTAGAACATATCAATGAAATTCCTGTTTTAACCTTAAATCACCCTGTAGGATCGGCTCGAATTGCACTACAAGGGGCACAGCTATTAAATTGGCAACCTAAAGGGGACAGAGCAGGATGTCTTTTGGTTAAGTGAGATTGAACCTTTTACACAAGGTGTCGCGATTCGTGCTGGTGTACCGCTTTGTTACCCTTGGTTTGGTGGCGTAAAACAACCTTCACACGGCACAGCGCGTTTACGTTTGTGGCAATTAAGTGACTATGATCTGCAAGCAAATAAAGTGCGGTTAGAATTTTCGCTCTTTTCTGAATATGGTGTGATTGAAGCCAAAATGAAAATGGAATTTACCGATAAATGCACAATGACTTTAACACATTTGGGACAAGAACCTGCTCAAGCGGCATTACACAGTTATTTTAACATCAGTGATATTTCACAAATTGAAGTACAAAATTTACCAAGTCGTTGTTATGACTCATTACAAGGTAAACATACTGATGTTCCTTCAACTCGAAGAATAGAACAAGGCGTCGATTGTATTTATACATTAGAGGAAGATAAAACATTCTTGGTGGATAAGGCATTTAATCGACGTATTCAAATTACCCATCATCATGCCGATTCAATTGTGCTATGGAATCCTTGGGAGAAAACACCAAGTGCGATGCAACCAGAAGGGTATAGAACAATGGTATGTATTGAAACCGCAAGATTAGAAAAAAACTGCTTCAATTTGGTGAAAGTATTTCAGCTGAAATAAGTGCTTTACCCGCTGATATTTAAAGGAATAGAAATCCTTGTTGCATAAATGTGGCAAATACTATAAAAATTTTTGCCCGTTTTTTTGTTTGTTTTTATAGCAAATGATTTAATAAATCTTCTGTTTTGAAGACAGTGGGTTTTTATCTTAAATAAATAGAAGGAATAACATTATCAAAACCGTAAAAAAAGCTCCGGCAGCTAACCGCCCGAATCGCATTAACGATGAAATTCGAGTAAAAAGAAGTTCGTTTGATTGACCAAGATGGTGAACAAGCGGGGATTGTATCAATTCAACAAGCCTTAGACATGGCAGAACAAGCAGCGCTTGATTTAGTTGAGATCAGTCCGAATGCCGAACCACCGGTTTGTCGTATTATGAACTACGGCAAGTTCCTCTATGAAAAGAGCAAAACCGCAAAAGAACAGAAGAAAAAACAAAAAGTCGTACAAGTGAAGGAAATTAAATTCCGTCCAGGTACAGACGAAGGTGACTACCAAGTTAAATTACGTAGCTTAATCCGTTTCTTAGAAGATGGCGATAAAGCGAAAATTACCGTACGTTTCCGTGGTCGTGAAATGGCTCACCAAGATATCGGTTTAGACGTGTTAGAACGCGTTAAAAACGATTTAGCAGACATTTCAGTAGTGGAATCTGCACCAGGTAAATTAGAAGGTCGCCAAGCGGTAATGGTGTTAGCACCTAAGAAAAAATAATTTTTTATTTAGATCTAATCTAGATAATCGAATTTTCACTTCGGTGAGAATACAACTGCACATTGGGCAAACTACGCAGCCTAATTGCTTTTGGAGAAGGGCAATTCAATTTGCCATATTGGAATAATTAGTGCCTACAAGTAATCTTCGGATTCGCCTAATTATGTGTTTAACTTAAAATGCGGAGTTATTTTAACAATGCCTAAAAATTAAAAACAGTACGTGGTGCTGCTAAGCGTTTCAAAAAAACAGCTTCTGGCGGTTTCAAACGTAAACAATCTCACTTACGTCATATTTTGACTAAAAAGACAACTAAACGTAAACGTCATTTTACGTCATAAATCAATGGTTGCGAAAAGCAGACCAAGTTTTAGTAGTAGCTTGCTTACCATACGCATAAGCCGTTATTTAAGCAAAACGTACGATTAGTTAAATTAGTTAAAAATATTACATAGGAGATTAAATAATGGCTCGTGTAAAACGTGGTGTTATTGCAAGAGCACGCCATAAGAAAGTTCTTAAGGCTGCTAAAGGTTATTATGGTGCACGTTCACGCGTGTATCGCGTTGCTTTCCAAGCGGTGATCAAAGCTGGTCAATACGCATATCGTGACCGTCGTCAACGTAAACGTCAATTCCGTCAATTATGGATTGCACGTATCAACGCTGCGGCTCGTCAAAATGGTTTATCTTACAGCAAATTCATCAACGGCTTGAAAAAAAGCGTCTGTTGAAATCGACCGTAAGATCCTTGCTGATATCGCTGTATTCGACAAAAGTAGCGTTCGCTGCATTAGTTGAGAAAAGCAAAAATCTGCACTTTAATTTTTTAAAGTTTAGATTCAAAAATTAGGACGCTGAAAAGCGTCCTTTTTTATTACCTCCAAAAAAGAAAAAACCGCTACTCAAAACTTGAATAGCGGGGAGGTCTTAATTTATAAGAAACTTCAAAAAGATAACTGCAATATGCAGTGCACTAGCAATGTATCAGACTGTGTGTTTTTGAAATAGTTCGATATTTTTGAAAAAATTTTTAAAAATATCAAATTAAACCAAAATGAACGAATTTAGCCCTTTATAAAGGCAATAATTTGCTCTTCAATCCCTTTTTTTCATCTAATTTAATTTCAGCAAGCGCTTCTTGTTGTGTGCCTTGTGGAATAAAAGATATCAGGTAAACCAAGTTGTAAAAAGTGCGGTTGTTTTTTTCCATGAGAATTTAGCACTTCGGAAACAGCAGAACCCGCACCACCTTGAATTGCATTTTCTTCCAATGTCACAATGATGTCATGGGTATTTGCCACTTCTAGAATACGAGCTTCATCAATTGGTTTCACAAAGCGCATATCGACAACAGTCGCATTGAGTTTTTCTGCCACAGATAAAGCAGCTGGTAAGAGTGTACCAAAATTCAGAATCGCGATTTTTTCACCCTGACGAACCATTTTTGAACGACCAATTTCTAATTCAGCAAGTGGGGTTAATTCTACGCCGATTGCATTTCCACGCGGATAACGTACCGCAGCCGGTTTACCACATTTATAACCCAGTGTAAAGCATTTGGCGACATTCATTTTCATCACTTGGTGTCATAATGATTATATTCGGAATGCAGCGCATAAAACTTAAATCAAACGCACCTTGGTGAGTCTGACCATCAGCACCTACGATACCTGCTCGATCGATGGCAAAGAGAACAGGTAAGTTTTGAATGGCGACATCGTGAATAAGTTGATCATAAGCACGTTGTAAGAAGGTAGAATAAATTGCCACAACAGGTTTATAACCGCCAATTGCAAGACCTGCTGCAAAGGTGACAGCATGTTGCTCTGCAATGGCAACATCAAAATATTGTTGTGGAAATCGTTCTGAAAATTCTACCATGCCAGAACCTTCACGCATTGCCGGGGTAATACCGACTAATTTATCGTCTTGTTCTGCCATTTCGCATAACCAATCACCAAAGATTTTTGAATAGGTTGGTTTGGCATTTGATTTAGGAAGTTGACCGCTTGTTGGGATCAAATTTTGGTACGCCATGGAAACCAATCGGGTCTTTTTCTGCAGGCTCGTAACCTTTTCCTTTTTTGGTTTTGATGTGTAAGAATTGCGGCCCTTTAAGATCGCGCATATTGCTTAAGGTAGCAATTAATTCATCAATATTATGCCCATCAATTGGTCCAATATAGTTAAAACCGAGCTCTTCAAAAAGCGTACTTTCTGGAGAGAACATTACACCTTTCATGTGCTCTTCGGTTTTCTTCATAAAGTTTTTAACAGTTGGTACTTTATCTAAGATTTTTTTACTGCCGTCACGAACAGTTGAATACAATGAACCAGAGAAAATACGAGCAAGGTGATTATTTAATGCACCGACATTTTCAGAAATAGACATTTCATTGTCATTTAAAATGACCAACATATCAGTATGCAAAGAACCCGCATGGTTTAAGGCTTCAAATGCCATCCCCGCAGTGATTGCACCATCACCAATTACACAAACGGTTTTACGACCCGCATTTTCACGTTCTGCCGCAACTGCAATACCCTAGTCCTGCACTGATAGAAGTAGAAGAGTGTCCAACACTTAATACATCAAACTCACTTTCTTCACGCCAAGGGAAAGGATGAATTCCGCCTTTTTGGCGAATGGTGGACATTTGATCACGACGACCCCGTCAAAATTTTGTGTGGATAAGCTTGATGACCCACATCCCAAATTAATTGATCAAAAGGAGTTTTGAAAATGTAGTGTAGTGCAACCGTCAATTCAACGGTACCAAGACCAGATGCTAAATGACCACTGGTTTGACTAACGGATTCCAACAGATAACTCCGTAACTCCTGACAAAGTTGCGGAAGCTGATCTTTATTTAAAAGACGCAAATCTTCCGGCGAATTAATTAAGGATAAAAGAGGATAGTTGTTCATATATTCGTTAGTCCTAAAATGTGAAAAAAGTGACCGCACTTTGAAAAATCAAAAGTCAGTGCTGTCACCATTAACTTTTACGATTGACAATAAATTCAGCTAATGCACGTAATGCAGTGGTATCAAAAGGTAAATTGTCTAATTCATGTAAGGCGGTTTGATAGAGTTCTTGTGCTTTTTGTTTCGCACCCTCTAATCCTAACAGCTTTGGATAAGTGCTTTTATCTAAATCTAAATCAGATCCCACCGGTTTACCGATTTCGGTACTGTCACCTTCAATATCTAAAATGTCATCTTGTACTTGGAAAGCTAAACCAATAGCTTGTGAATAACGTTCTAGTTGTTGCTCTAATTCTTTGTTTTTCAAAGTGAGGCGAACAGATAAAACCCAGTTTCAATGCGGCCGTTAGCAATGCACCCGTTTTATTGCGATGAATAAGCTCTAATTCGGCTAAATTAACTTGTTTGTGCTCTGAAATTAAATCTAAACTTTGCCCTAAACACATGCCTTGTACGCCAGATGCTTGAGCTAAGACTTTCACTAATTGCAACTTTTTGTTCTGCAGAAAGAGAAGGGGATTCAGTAAGAATTTCAAAGGCAAAAGCTTGTAATGCATCGCCAGCTAAAATGGCCGTGGCTTCATCAAAAGCGATATGACAAGTTGGTTGACCACGACGAAGTTCATCATTGTCCATTGCAGGCAAATCATCATGGATTAAAGAATAAGCGTGAATAGATTCAATGGCTGCTGCCGCGTAATCTAAAGCGGACATTTCTGCGCCCAGCATTTTTCCCGTTGCATAGACAAGGAAAGGACGAACGCGTTTGCCGCCTAGCAATAAGCCATATTTCATGGCATCACGCAAAGGGGCATTATAAGAGTCAATTTCTTCAAATTGATTGGCTAAAAACTGATTAATACGATCTTGAACTTGTTTGAGTTCAGTGCCGAATTGATAACTCATGGATTACTCGTCCCCTTGATAATCACTTAATGGGGCTGTTTCGCTTTTTTGTAACAAAATTTGAATACGTTGTTCTGCTTGTTGCAAGCGTTCTTGACCAAGTTGAGCCAATTTAATGCCGTTTTCAAATTCTTTCAGCGCATCTTCCAATGGTAATTCACCGCTTTCAAGTTTTGTCACAATGGTTTCTAATTGTGCAAGTGTTGTTTCAAAATCAGGTTCAGCATTTGCTGGTTTACGCGCCATTAAATTATCCTTTTTCAGATGAATAAATTGCTCCGTATTGTACTTGATTTTTATAGGGATGTTAAAAAAACTTATTTCAAAGTGCGGTCAGTTTTTCGTGAGAATTTGAACTTTGTGGGATCTGGAATTTAGCGTACAATACGGCCATTTTTTTATTATTCACAGATTATTATGAAATTTATCGTTAAACTTTTTCCTGAAATTATGATTAAAAGCGAAACCGTGCGTAAGCGTTTCGCGAAAATTTTGACCTCTAATATCCGCAATATTTTACAAAAATATGATGAAGAAACGGCAGTTGTTCGTCATTGGGATTACATCGAAGTGCGGTCAAAAATGAAGCCAATCGTGAAGAGTTGATTGCGCTTTTACAACGTATTCCAGGGATTCATCATTTTTTAGAAGTGGAAGAAAAACCGTTTACCGATTTACATCATATCTTTGAGTTGACCTTAGCGGATGTCGCAGCTCAACTTGAAAACAAAACCTTTTGTGTACGTGTAAAACGCAAAGGGAAACATGATTTCAGTTCTATTGAAGCAGAACGTTATATCGGTGGTGGCTTAAATCAGCATATTGAAAGTGCAAAAGTACGCTTAAAAAATCCTGATGTGACCGTTCGTATTGATATTGAAGATGACAAAATGATGCTGGTAAAAGCCCGTCATGTTGGTCTTGGTGGTTATCCAATTGGGACGCAAGAAGATGTGCTTTCATTGATTTCTGGTGGCTTTGACTCAGGCGTATCCAGTTATATGCTTATTCGTCGAGGTTCTCGTGTGCATTATTGTTTCTTCAATTTGGGTGGAGCAGCCCATGAAATTGGCGTGAAACAAATGGCTTACCATATTTGGAGCCGTTATAGCTCATCTCATAAAGTCCGCTTTATTGCCATTCCTTTTGAAGGCGTAGTGGGCGAGATTTTAGAGAAAGTCGATAACGGTCAAATGGGCGTCGTGTTAAAACGAATGATGGTGCGTGCTGCAAGTAAAGTCGCACAACGTTTTGATATTCAAGCCATTGTTACCGGTGAGGCTCTCGGACAAGTTTCGAGCCAAACGTTAACCAATTTACGTTTAATTGATGAAGCATCCGATGCATTAGTATTACGTCCACTCATTACTCATGATAAAGAACAGATTATCGCGATGGCGAAAAGAGATCGGTACGGATGATATTGCTAAATCAATGCCTGAATTCTGTGGAGTGATTTCTAAAAATCCAACGATTAAAGCGGTACGTGAAAAAATTCTTGAAGAAGAAAATCACTTTGATTTTGGCGTGTTGGAAAGTGCGGTTGAAAATGCACAATATTTAGATATTCGTCAGATTGCAGAAGAAACAGAAAAAGAAGTGGTGGAAGTGGATACCATTTCAGTGCTTGGTGAAAATGATATTATTTTAGATATTCGTAGCCCAGAAGAGACAGATGAAAATCCATTTGAATCAGACGAGCATCAAGTGATGCAATTACCGTTTTACAAATTATCTTCGCAATTCGGCTCATTAGATCAAAGTAAAAACTATGTGCTTTATTGTGAACGAGGTGTGATGAGTAAACTGCAAGCGCTTTATTTAAAAGAAAATGGTTTCACGAATGTGAGAGTTTTCGGGAAAAAATAAGCAAAAAATGACCGCACTTTAACGTGCGGTTTTTTTATTCGTAATCTAATTCACCCACTAATTCATCGATAGCTTTGGCAAGTAACGTTCGATCATGACGATAGCTGATATCATCTGCATTCAAGCGTTTAGCTAAGATTTTAACGGAAGAAATCGCAGACAAATCGACCGCACTTTGTTCACGATAAGGGGTAATAGCACCATCAATAATGGGTTCGCCAACAATTTCATGAATTTTCTGAATACGATCAGCCAGTGAAAGCTGAGAGGCGGCGCCAATTTCTACCCCTAAGTTATCAATAAAAATCACTTTCGCTTTGCTATTACGCAGGGCAGTAGCTAATTCAGGTAATAATAATGGTGGCATAATGCTAGTCATGAAACTTCCTGGACCAAGTAAAATGACTTCCGCATGCTCTAATGCTTGGATAGCTTCTTGTGCGGCGTTAACCATCGGCACTAAGAAAAGTGATTGAGGTAATTCCTTTAAATTATCAATGCTCACTTCACCGACAATACTGGAGCCAAAACCTAAACTTGCAGCAAGATGAACTGGCTCTTCAGACATGGGAATGATGTGAGATTTTACTTTGAGTAATTCACGAATTAAGTTAATAGCTTCAATAGGGCGAATATGCATATCTTCTAAGGCTTTGAGCATTAAATTGCCTAAATTATGCCCAGAAAGTTCACCTTCGCCAGTAAAGCGGTATTCAAATAATGCGGATGCCGTGCTTGGCTCAATGATGATTTGGTTTAAGCAATTACGTAAATCGCCCCATGCAATACCACCTTGCTCTTGGCGAATGCGACCCGTTGAACCGCCGTTATCTGTGGTGGTGACAATACCGGTTAAACGTTCTTTCATAAAACTAAGCGCCGATAATACACGCCCTAATCCATGACCACCACCAATGGCAACAATATGTTTGATTTCGTCTAAATGTTCATGACGGCTGTGACGAGATAAATCAGACATTTTTCTTCCTTTTTACCTATAAATTATTATAAAAAAATAATGTTATATATTTTTTTATATAAGTTAATTCTATTATTTTTTTATCAATATAGTGAGGTTATTCTATCAAATTATTGCTATTAACCGCTTGCTTTTATTACAATACAGACACAATTTATTTTTAACGCATAACTCCGAGCTTGTTTAGCCTAAGTTTCAGAAGAAATACGGCGGCAAGCCAATAACGCGGTATGTTATTCAGGGATACGCTGGAAACGGTTTATCCTCTCCATATTTAGAAAGGTGTAAAATGCAATCCATTCCTATTAAAAAAACGTGGGAGAGTCTCGCTTGGTCGATCCTTTCCAACGTCAATATTACTATCTACGACTGTCGATTACCGACCAGTGTAATTTTCGTTGTACTTATTGTTTGCCGGATGGCTATCAACCCGAAGCTAACAAGCCAAGTTTCTTAACATTAAAAGAAATTACACACCTAGCTCAAGCCTTTGCTGAAATGGGCACAGAAAAGATCCGTTTGACCGGCGGAGAACCCACTCTACGCAAAGATTTTATTCCTATTGCAGAAAGTATTGCGAACATTGATGGCATTCGTCAATTGGCTGTTACGACTAACGGCTATCGTATGGCAAAAGATGTCGCTGATTGGAAAAAAGCGGGGATTACCTCTGTTAATGTGAGTGTGGATAGTCTTGATCCAAAAATGTTTCATCAAATCACCGGCATCAATAAGTTTGATGACATAATGCGTGGTATCGATCGTGCATTTGAAGTGGGCTACAACAAAGTCAAAGTTAATTCAGTTTTGATGAAAAATTTGAATGACAAAGAGTTTGAGCAATTCCTTGTTTGGGTAAAAGATCGCCCAATTCAAATGCGTTTTATCGAACTCATGCAAACAGGCGAAATGGATAGTTTCTTTGATAAATTCCATCTTTCAGGACAAGTATTAGCGGATAAATTGCTACAAAATGGTTGGCAATTACAACATAAATCCCATACTGATGGTCCAGCTAAAGTATTCACGCATCCTGATTATGCAGGCGAAATTGGCTTAATTATGCCTTATGAGAAGAATTTCTGCGCAAGCTGTAATCGTCTCAGAGTGTCAGCGAAAGGCAAACTTCATCTTTGTTTATTTGGCGAAGAAGGCATTGAATTACGTGATTTATTACAATCCCACGAACAGCAAGATATTTTGCAAGCCCGTATTTTCGCTGCGCTTCAAGGTAAACGTGAACATCATTATTTACATATCGGTGATAGTGGCGTAAGAAATCATTTGGCCTCTATCGGTGGCTAAAAGTAAATAAGTGAATAAACTATTCACTTATTTTGCTTTTGTCACACATGTAAAACATTCAATATTTTAACCGCACTTTATTTTATTATGACTACATTTACGCATATCAATTCTCAAGGCGAAGCCAATATGGTGGATGTTTCTGCAAAGGCAGAAACTGTTCGTGAAGCTCGAGCTGAAGCCATTGTGACTATGTCAAAAGAAACCCTTTCCATGATCGTGGAAGGCAAACATCACAAAGGCGATGTATTTGCTACAGCACGTATTGCAGGTATTCAGGCCGCAAAACGTACTTGGGAACTTATCCCGCTTTGTCATCCCTTATTACTTTCTAAAGTGGAAGTAAATTTAGAACCGTTACTTGAAACCAATCAAGTTCGTATTCAATCCCTTTGTAAATTAACTGGAAAAACCGGCGTAGAAATGGAAGCATTAACTGCAGCAAGCGTAGCAGCCTTAACCATTTACGATATGTGTAAAAGCCGTACAAAAAAAGACATGGTGATTGAGCACGTTCGCCTGTTAGAAAAGAGCGGTGGAAAATCTGGTCATTTTATTGCGGAGGAAAAATAAGATGTTAAATATTTTATTTTTTGCTCAAACTCGAGAATTAATTGGTGAAGATTCTATTCAGCTTGAAGGCGATTTTTGCGACAGCAGAAGCGGTGCGTGAACATCTTGCTCAAAAAGGTGATAGATGGGCGTTAGCGTTAGAAAAAGGGCAAGCTTTTTAGTCGCTATCAATCAAACCTTTGATGCCATTAGAAAGTGCGGTCAAAAAAATGGCGATGAAATTGCGTTTTTTTCCCACCAGTAACAGGGGGCTAAATGACAGATATTCAAATTTCAGTGCAAGAACAACCTTTTAATCAAAATGCCGTTTACCAATGGCTTTCTGAGCAACATTCAGTTGGTGCAACGGTTATTTTTGTGGGGAAAGTACGCGATCTTAATTTAGGCGATGAGGTATCTAGCTTATATTTAGAACATTATCCCGCAATGACAGAGAAAAGCCTTACGTGAAATTGTAGAACAGGCGAAAGCCCGTTGGGATATCCAACGAGTGTCGGTGATTCATCGTGTGGGACTTTTTACATACTGGCGATGAAATTGTTTTTAGTCGGTATCAGTTCTGCTCACCGAGGCGATGCTTACCATGCTAATGAATTTATTATGGACTTTTTAAAAATCCAAAGCCCCGTTCTGGAAAAAAAGAACAAACCAATCAAGGTGAACGTTGGATTGAAGCAAGAGAGAGCGATAAAGAAGCGTTAGAAAAATGGTAATTCAATATAAAAATGGTCATTTATATGACCATTTTTTTATTTATGATGAAATAAATATTTATACAAAAATATAACTAATATATTTTCTACAAATATTTTTTTAAAATATAATTTAATCTTGGCTATAATTAGTGTTATATTACGATAAAGTAGTTCTCTTCAAGACTATCTTCTCTTGAATATTAATAATATTACTAAGGAATTTATTATGAACCATATCTTTAAAATTATTTGGAACACTGTAAGTCAATGCTGGATTGCTGTTTCAGAACTAAGCAAATCTGTTGGAAAATCATCTCAAACAGACAAACGTAAAACATTAACTGTAATCATTGGTACTGCAGTTTTAGCGGGTGTAAGCACAACTGCAATGGCTGAAACCAATGTAGTATTAAATAATGATGGAAATATTGTTGGTGGAACTGATGTGAGTGCTGTAGCCGGAGTTGGTACAACAGGAGATTCTGTCGTTTTAGGTAAAAAAGCAAAATCAGAAGCAACAGAGAGCATAGTAATTGGTAATAACGTGACAAACAAAGCACGTTGGTCAATAACATTAGGAAATAATGCAACAAGTCAATCAGGATATGGTGTCACTCTTGGTGATCGCGCATCAAGTGGCACAGGTTCAAACTCGGTTGCTATCGGTTTGATGGCAAAAACCTCTAATGAGAAAGCAGGGGGAAATAGTCAAACCGCAGTTGGTGTAGCGTCTTATGCTGATGGAGAAGGATCTTCAGCTTTTGGTGCAAATGCAAATGCAACAGGCTCAACTGCGACAGCTATAGGTCGAGCCACGAAGGCTATTGCGCAAAGTGCTTCTGCTTTTGGGGATAGCGCATCAGCTTCTGCATGGGGTGCGACTGCATTAGGCGTTGGAGCATCTGCTAAAGCGGATAATTCTATTGCTGTAGGCTCAGCTGCAGTAACCGAAGGAAGAGAATCTACTGCATTAGGACGTCGTTCTTATGCTGGTGCTCAAAGTGCAACGGCTTTAGGTACTTTAGCTAATGCAAGTGCAATCGTTTCGACTGCTGTAGGTAACGGTGCAAAAGCCAGTGCTTTTCAGGCTTCAGCATTAGGTAATAGCGCAGAAGCTAGTGGTGAAAGTTCAATGGCTTTAGGTACTGAATCAAGAGCCTCGGGTAGTGATGCATTGGCATCTGGCTCTAATGCTAATGCTTCATCAATGAATGCAGTTGCGGTTGGTAAAGATAGTAATTCTTCTGCGGTTAATTCCATTGCTCTTGGTACATCTAGTAACGTCTCTGGGGTTAGTGCGGTAGTGATTGGTAATCAAGCAAAAGGTACGCATGAAAACTCTGTGACATTAGGTTCTTATTCAAGCAGCGTGGCTAATGATTTTTGATCAGACAGCAAAAGCTTTATCTTATTTTGGTGATAAGAGCAACGTGACAGTTCACTACAATGGTACTTCTTCAACTCAAAAAGGCGCAGTATCTGTCGGTGATGGCTCTCTTGTTCGCCAGATCCAAAACGTAGGTGCAGGTCGAATTACTGATAAATCAACCGACGCAGTAAATGGTAGCCAGTTATATCAAGCGTATTACAATGCAGGCTTTAATATTCAAAACAATGATACTGACACATCACGTATTAATACCAATGGCAAAGTGAATTTTGTGAATGGTAAGAATACCAAAGTGGTTGTTGAAGACGGTACTAATGCTGCCAATATTACAGTGAATTTAAAAGATGATATTACTGTTAATAATGTTACAGCTAATAATCTCACCGTAGGACCTGTTACGATCAATAAAGATGGTATTAATGCAGGTGATAAAAAAATCACGAATGTATCAAATGGTACAATTTCAGCAGATAGTACAGATGCTATAAATGGTAGCCAATTATATGCAGCGAAGAACGAGCTTAATACCAATATTACTAAAGCCGCAGCGGCAGCTAAAACAGAAGTAAAAGCTGGAACAAATGTAGAGGTTACTTCTGAAACTGGTGCGAATAATCAAACGATTTACACCGTTAATGCAAAAGACACTTCAGCTTCTGTTGAAGCTGCTTCTGATGCTGTTACAGTAACAGTTGGTGAAAAAACAGAAGTTAAAAATGGTATTTCTGTTACCACAGTAACCAATTACAAAGTAGATCTTTCACAAAAACCAAAGATGAAATTAAAAATGCAGGTGGTCGTGGATTTAACGTGACTGCAAGTGCATCTGAAGGTACTGTTGTAAATGAAGTGACAGAAGAAACGGTTCAATCTACAGCAACAAAAATGGATAAGTTAACACTTGATGCGGGTAAAAATATTAAATTAACCCACAAAAAAGGCAAAGTGTTAAGCATTGCAGTATCGGATACGCCAACATTTACCAATGTCACAACAACGGGTGATCTTAACGTTGGCGGTACAGTCCATGCTCATGGTGGCTTGGATGTTCACAATAATCGTATTGTGAATGTGGCCGATCCTAAAGACCCAACTGATGCAGTAAATAAACGTTATGTTGATAATGCAGTGAAAAACATTAATAACAACATTAATCGTTTAGACAATAAAATTGATCACGTTGAGCGTAAATTACGTGCAGGTATTGCAGGTGCGACAGCGATTTCGTTCTTACAACGTCCAAATGAAGCAGGTAAAAGCTTAGTTTCCGTTGGTGTTGGTGGTTATCGAAATGAAAATGCATTAGCGGTTGGTTATGGTCGAAATTCTGATAACAATAAAATTTCGATTAAAGTTGGTGCAAGTATCAATACCCGCAGTGATGTAAACTGGGGCGGAAGCATCGGTTACCAATGGTAATTGTTTGATAAAAAGGCAGAGTAAAATCTGCCTTTTTTTATTATATTGAGATGAAAAAAAGTGCGGTCAAATTTAACCGCACTTTTTGTTTTTATTGATTAAAGCACTTTTACAATGCTTTCACATAAATAACGAATATTGTCCTCAGTGATACCTGCTACATTGATACGACCAGAACGAACAGCGTAAATCGCAAATTCTTCTTTTAAGCGATCAACTTGTTCAGGCGATAAACCGCTGAAAGAGAACATACCGTTTTGTTCCATGATAAAGCTGAAATCTTGTTCTGCACCATATTCTTTTAATAACTGAACAAATAAATGACGCATTTTTTTGATGCGTTCACGCATTTCAGTCAATTCATTTTCCCATTCTTGGCGAAGTTGTGGATCATTTAACACTGTCGCTACGGTCGCCCCACCGTGAGATGCTGGATTAGAGTAGAGGGTACGAATAATTGATTTCACCTGTGTTAATGCAGTTGAAGCAATTTCTGCATTTTCAGCCACAAGGGTAAAGGCACCGACACGCTCATTGTATAAACCAAAGTTTTTAGAGAATGAACTCGCCACTAATAATTCTTTATGATTTGCCGCAAAAGCACGTAAACCGTAAGCATCTTGGTCTAAGCCATTGGCTAAACCTTGATAAGCAAAGTCAAAGAGTGGTAACCAGCCGTTTTTTGCTGAAAGTGCAGCTAATTCTTGCCATTGTTCAGGGGTTGGGTCAATACCGGTTGGATTGTGGCAACAACCGTGTAAAAGCACGACATCACCTTCGCTTGCTTGACTTAAATCTTCAAGTAAATGTTCCCAGTCAAGGGCTTTGCGTTCAGCATCATAATAACGATATTCACGAATCGTCATGCCCACCGCATTGAAAATCGCATTATGGTTTGGCCATGTTGGCGTACTAATCCACACATTTTGAGCTTTGGTTTGACGTTTGATGAATTCAGCAGCAATACGTAGCGCACCCGTGCCACCTAAACTTTGCGCAGTTCTTGCGCGATTCGCTTTAATTACATCAGAATCTTTACCGAAAAGGAGTTCTTTTGTGTGTTCGTTATAATCTGCAATACCATCGATAGTCAGATAGTTTTTCGTTTTTTCGTTATCAAATAAGCGTTTTTCAGCTTCTTTTACTGCACGCATAATCGGCGTTGAACCTTGTGCATCTTTATAAACGCCAATACCTAAGTTGATTTTATTTTCACGTGTTTCAGATTTGAATGCTTCGCCTAAGCCTAAGATAGGATCGGCCGGAGCCGCTTTGATATGTTCAAACATAGCTTTTCCTTATGTATGTGTTGTGAGATAAGTAATTTTATACTTCAGCCGATAGATTTTATCAAGAAGAACCTGATAAAAATTCAACCGCACTTTGATGTTTTTAGATATTCATCAAAAAGTGCGGTTGTTTTTTTCGATTATTTTAATTTCTCAATCGCCCAATTTAAACCAGATTGATAATCTTCAGGGAGTTCGTGACGAAGTTTTTCAAGCTGTTGAATAATGATCGTTTTGTCAGTATGCGTAATATTGATATGACCTAATTTTCTACCTGGACGAACTTCTTTACCATACCAATGTAACTGGGAGAAAGGCGTGTTCAACCATTGTGGATTATGTTCTGTACCAATTAAATTGACCATGACACTTGGTGCAATGGATTGTAATGATGGAGTGGGTAAATCTAATAAAGCACGTAGATGCAATTCAAATTGACTAATAGCACAGCCTAGTTGTGTCCAATGTCCACTGTTATGTACACGAGGGGCAAGTTCATTAATTAATAATTTATCACCCACCACAAAGCATTCCATTGCCATTACGCCGATATATTCAAGCTTATCCATGATTTTTCCAAGCATAGATTCAGCCTGAATTTGTTGGCTTTGTTGTTGCAGGAATGAAACATCTGTCACACTGTAACGTAAAATGCCATTTTGCTGTAGGTTATGTGTCACAGGATAGAAACGTTTTTCACCATTTTTAAATCTTGCGCCTACAATAGAGACTTCATAATCAAAAGGAATAAATTTTTCTGCGATGACTTCACCGAATAAATCGTCTGTGATATCACTTTGATTATTTTCAGTGATAATCCATTGACCACGACCGTCATAACCACCTGTGCGACGTTTTACCACGACTTTTTCGCCCACGTTTTTAAATACTTCAGGCCATTGCGTTTTATCTTTTAATAAACACCATGGTGAGGTAGAGAGATTGAGTTCATCCAGTAAAGATTTTTGGGTAAAGCGATCAGCTAATAAGCCAAAAACATTCTGATTAACGAAATTTTTATGATGACCTAATAATTCAGTTAAAGGTGTTTTTTCCCAACGTTCAATTTCTGCGGTGATGATGGCATCTTTAGGTAAATCAAATACTGGCGCATTAAACTCAAGTGGTTGAACATGAATGTCTAATGGTGCGCCGGCGTAACGTAACATTCTGCCGAGTTGACCATCACCAAGCACATAAACGGTAGGATAGAGGGTAGAGTTTTGCATAAAATTTCTCATCAAATCTAGCTAAAAAACAACCGCACTTTAAAAAGTGCGGTCAAAATGAAAGGTGTTTTATTTACGTGGATCAGGATTATCCAATACCACATTAGTTTGATTTTCGCGGAATGCTTGTAGGCGAGCAAATAACGCATCATCCCAACCAGCAAGAATTTGTGCGGCGAGTAATCCTGCATTAGCTGCGCCAGCAGGGCCAATTGCTAACGTACCAACAGGAATACCTTTAGGCATTTGTACGATAGAATAGAGACTATCAACACCACTTAACATCGAGCTTTTAACAGGTACCCCAAGTACTGGCACAAGTGTTTTGGCTGCGATCATACCCGGCAAATGCGCTGCACCACCTGCACCTGCAATAATCACTTTGTAACCATTTTTTTGTGCATTTTCGGCAAATTCAAACAATTTGTCGGGGGTTCGATGTGCAGAAACGACTTCAACATGATATGCCACATTGAGTTCATCTAAAATTTGAGTGGCTTCTTGCATGGTTGCCCAATCGCTTTTTTTGAGCCCATAACAATAGCAATTTGTGCGGTATTTGACATATTTTTAAAAAATTATCTGATAAAAAACGATGCGTAGAATAGCACATTTACTCACTTTTAAGCAAACGTTTGCTATGCGGTAAAGACTGAAAATTCCATTGCAAGTTTTGTCATAAAATTTTATCCTAATAGGAGTTTTTCTTAGAAATAGAGCAGATTATGTTAGCTAAAAGCGAAATATAGAAAAGATTACAAACAACCTGATTTTTACAGTTACGGATATTTTCCTTGATTTTCAATTAGATCCTAACTATACCGTTGTCACTGCAAAAACAACTTTCCAACGTTTAAACGACGAAGCAACACACCTACGATTAGATGGTCATGGTTTCCAATTTGCTTCAATCAAATTTAATGGCGAAGATTTTAAACATTATCATCAAGACCACGAAAGTTTAACGTTAGATTTAACCAATCAAAGTGCGGCCAATTTTGAACTTGAAATTGTAACGAATTTAGAGCCTGCACAAAACACCTCTTTACAAGGGCTTTATCAATCTGGCGAGGGGATTTGTACACAATGTGAAGCAGAAGGTTTCCGTCAAATCACTTATATGCTTGATCGCCCAGATGTATTGGCGCGCTATACAACCAAAATTACCGCAGATAAAACTAAATATCCTTACTTACTTTCTAATGGTAACCGCATTGCAAGTGGTGAATTAGAGGATGGTCGTCATTGGGTTGAATGGAATGACCCTTTCCCGAAACCAAGCTATTTATTCGCTTTAGTGGCAGGTGATTTTGATTTATTACAAGATACCTTTACGACAAAAAGTGGTCGTGAAGTAGCCTTAGAGCTTTATGTTGACCGTGGCAATCTTGATCGCGCTTCGTGGGCAATGGAAAGTCTGAAAAAATCCATGAAATGGGATGAAGACCGTTTCAATTTAGAATACGACTTAGATATTTACATGATTGTTGCTGTGGACTTCTTCAATATGGGCGCCATGGAAAATAAAGGGTTGAATATTTTCAACTCTAAATTTGTGTTGGCAAATCCACAAACGGCAACCGATGATGATTACCTTGCCATTGAAAGTGTGATTGCGCACGAATACTTCCATAACTGGACAGGAAACCGTGTGACTTGCCGTGATTGGTTCCAATTAAGTTTGAAAGAAGGTTTAACAGTTTTCCGTGATCAAGAATTTTCATCTGATACGGGCTCTCGTGCCGTTAATCGCATTAATAACGTGAAATTCTTACGTACGGTACAATTTGCCGAAGATGCAAGCCCAATGTCACATCCAATTCGCCCTGAAAAAGTCATTGAAATGAATAACTTCTATACAGTGACCGTATATGAAAAAGGGGCAGAAGTAATTCGTATGTTGCACACCTTATTAGGTGAACAAGGTTTCCAAAAAGGGATGCAACTCTATATTGCAGAAAATGACGGTAAAGCCGCAACCTGTGAAGATTTTGTTTCCGCAATGGAACGTGCGAATGATGTTGATTTAGCACAATTCCGTCGTTGGTATAGCCAATCAGGTACGCCAGAATTATTGATTAGTGATGCCTATGACGAACAAACTCATACTTATCGTTTAACCGTTTCGCAATCTACGCCACCAACAGCGGACCAAATGGAAAAAGTAAACTTACATATTCCATTGAAAATTGCACTTTATGATGCCAAAGGTACTAAACAAATGTTACAGCATAACGGTGAATTGTTAAGTGATGTATTAAATGTAACAGAAAAAGACCAAGTGTTTGAGTTCCATGGCATTTATGGCCGACCAATTCCTGCGTTATTATGTGATTTCTCTGCACCAGTGAAACTGGATTATGATTACACCACAGAGCAGTTATTAGGTTTGCTTAAATTCGCTGATAACCAATTTGCTCGTTGGGATGCTGCACAAATGCTGTTTACCCAAGAATTGCGTCGTAATGTGGCGCATTTCCAACAAGGTGAGGCGTTTGAGATTTCACCTGATGTTTTAACCGCACTTGCTCATGCGTTGGAAAATTACGAACAGGATATCGAATTAGCCACATTAATTCTAACCTTACCAAAAGACATTGAGTTTGCAGAAAGCTTTAAAACGATTGATCCAGATGGCATTGCAGCCGCAAGAGAATTTATGTTGGTGCAAATAGCAGAATACTTGAAAGAAGATTTATTGCGTATTTACACCCATATTCGTCTTGAAGATTATCGAGTAACACAAGAAGATATTGCCTTACGAGCCATGCGTAATCTTTGTTTAAGTTATTTGGCTTACACCAATCTTGGTAATAATGTAGTCCAAAAACATTATAATAATGCCAATAATATGACAGATACGTTGGCGGCATTAAATATGGTGACCAAAGCGGCATTACCTTGTCGTGATACCTTGTTAGCAGATTTTGAACAAAAATGGCAACATGATGGCTTAGTCATGGATAAATGGTTTGCTTTACAAGCAACTCGCCCTGATGAAAACGTATTGGAAATTGTACAAGCATTAATGGATCATCCAAGCTTTAACTTCAATAATCCAAACCGTTTACGTTCATTAGTGGGTAGCTTTGCAAATCACAACTTAAAAGCGTTCCATCATATCAGTGGTTCAGGCTATCGTTTCTTAACAGATGTTTTAATTCGTTTAAATGAAACAAATCCACAAGTGGCTGCGCGTTTAATTGAGCCATTAATTCGTTTCTCACGTTTTGATGCACAACGTCAAACGTTAATGAAACGTGCCTTAGAACGATTAAATGCTGTTGAAGATCTCTCAAAAGATTTATTTGAGAAGATTGAAAAAGCCTTGCAATAATCTCTGAACAGATACTTCATAAATTCAATACGGGATGTCTAAGACATTCCGTATTTTTTTAAAATTTGTTAACTATATCAATCTTTTTCTTTTTATTGCCTTTTGATAGAATGATTAATGGCATTTCGCCATATTAGTTAATAAGGATTTTATATGAAAAACATACAAAACATCAGTGCTGGTCAGTATGATGCTTGGCATTTTTCAACAACAGCATTTTTCAGCCACTGTGCCTGCTGGTACAACACTTTCTGAAACACAGATTTTCCGTCAAAATACACATAGTGATCCCGGGTCACTTGATCCTCAATTGGTGCAAGAAAATACAGCTGCACAAATTGCGATTGATTTATTTGAAGGATTAATTTGGTTAGATGAAAATGGACAAGTACAGCCAGCGCAGGCAGAGAAATGGACAGTCTCTGACGATGGTAAGATTTATACTTTTTTATTACGTGATGCAAAATGGTCAGATGGTACACCGGTAACGGCTCAAGATTTCGTGCTAGGTTGGCAACGAGCAGTTGATCCTAAGTTTGGTAGTCCAAATGCCAGTTATTTGTCTAAAGCACATATTTTAAATGCAGAAGATGTGATGCAAGGTAAACAGCCTATAAGTGCGTTGGGTATTAAGGCGATTAATGATAAACAACTTGAAATTAAACTAACCCAAGCCACACCTTACTTCTTACAGCTACTCGCATATCCTACAACATTTCCTGTTCCCCATCATAAATTAGCGCAATTTGGCAATAAATGGGCTACCCCTCAAAATATCGTGAGTAATGGTGCTTATAAATTAAAACAATGGATAATTAACGAGAAAATTACGGCAGAACGTAACCCATTCTATTGGAATGATAAAAAGACGCTCATTAATACTTCAGAATATTTATTTCAAGAAAGTTTGGCTTCAGCCTATCAACGTTACCAAGCTAAAGAATTGAATTTAACCTGGATACCAGTGGAGCAAATACCACACATTCAGAAAAATACGCCAAGCGCGTTACTTGTGGTCCCGAGACTAACGACTGAATTCTACACGTTCAATGTGGCGAAACCACCATTTGATAACGAAAAGGTTCGCAAAGCGCTATATCTTACGTTAGACCGATCATTAATAGCTGAACATATTATTGGGTTACGTAAACCTGCAGCGACATTGACACCTCCAGACGTTGATGGTTTTACTGCACCGAACATTGCTGAATTAAATCAACCGTTAACAGATAGAGTTAAACAAGCTAAAAAATTATTAAATGATGCTGGATATAACGAAAAACATCTGCTCCAGTTTGAGATTTTTTATAACAAATATGCGACACATGAAAAAGTTGCGTTAGCATTAGCTTCAGAATGGAAAAAACAATTAGGTGCAGATGTGAAATTACGTACGATGGAATGGAAAACCTATTTAGGCGAACGTAATATGGGAAATTTTCAATTGTCACGTATGTCAATTGATGCGGAATATAATGAACCATCAGCATTTCTTAATTCATTAGTTTCAACATCTCCAGAAAATGTGGGGCATTGGAAGAATGAGAAATTTGATCAAATTATGAAAGAAGCACAAGTACTTTAAATGACAAGACGCGTGCCGCATTATATCGTCAAGCAGAGCTGATTATTGCGGAAGAGGCGCCTCTAATCCCAATATTCTATTCACCGTTGATCAAAGTAATTAATCCAGCAGTAGGTGGATTCCCAATGCATAATCCACAGGATTATGTTTATACCAAGGAGCTTTACATTCGCAAGTAGAGTTATCTAAGTACCTTTCGTTGCATATACTTTGCTTTCATTTTAAAAATGCAACACAACTTTTTCAACAAAAAGTGCGGTAAAATCAACCGCACTTTCCATTTACAGTGAACTATCCTGAGAGATAAACGAGTATGTATTCTTTGATCCGTAAAAGCCATCTTTTTTTCCCTTGATCCTGAAACCGCTCATGATTTAGTGATTAAATCACTGCATTTAGCGGGTAAATCACCTTGTCAATTTTTATTAAAGCAGCTTTTGGCTTGTCCACAATGTACGCCTAAGCAAGTGATGGGCATTACCTTTAAAAATCCTATTGGGTTAGCGGCAGGAGCAGATAAAAATGCCGAAGCTATTGATGGATTTGGTGCGATGGGATTTGGTTTTATTGAAGTCGGGACGGTTACGCCTTTTGGCACAGGAGGGAAATGCGAAACCTCGTCAATTTCGTTTAGTGGAAGCGGAAGGGATTATTAACCGTAATGGATTCAATAATTATGGCATTGATTACGTGGTTGAGAATGTTAAAAAGGCAAAATTTGATGGCGTAATTGGGATTAATATTGGTAAAAATAAAATCACGCCCGCTTGAAAAGGGGAAAGATGATTACCTATTTTGCTTAAACAAAGCTTATAACTATGCGGATTATATTACGGTAAATATTTCATCACCGAACACACCGGATTTACGCCAATTACAGTATGGTGATTACTTTGATGATTTATTGCAAAGTATAAAACAGCGTCAAAAAGCATTAGCTGAGCAATATAATAAATATGTACCGATTGCAGTAAAAATTGCACCTGATTTATCTGAGAGCGAGCTCGTTCAAATTGCAGATACGTTACTTCGTCATCAAATGGACGGGGTAATTGCGACTAATACGACGATTTCACGTGACAACGTCGCAGGTTTGAAAAATGCTGAGCAACAAGGCGGCTTAAGTGGAAAACCGTTACAGCAGAAAAGCACAGAAATTATTCGAAGATTGCATCAAGAACTGAAAGGGCAAATTCCGATTATTGGGAGTGGTGGTATTGATGGTGTACAAAATGCACAAGAGAAGATTGAAGCGGGTGCAGAATTGTTACAAGTTTATTCAGGTTTGATTTATCACGGTCCAAGCTTAGTTAAAGAATTAGTGAAAGCGATTAAATAAATGACAAAAAAATATGATTTACATTGCCATAGTACGGCTTCAGATGGTGTTTTAACGCCTACGGAGCTTGTGCAACGTGCTCATGAGCAAGGTGTCAATGTGCTTGCTTTATGTGATCACGACACCGTGATGGGCATTGATGAAGCCAAGCTTGAAGCCGATAAATTAGGTATAGAGCTGATTAATGGCGTGGAAATTTCAACGAATTGGGAAGGTCGTGGCATCCATATTGTTGGATTAAATTTTGATAAAACGCATCCTAAAAATGACCGCACTTTTAGCTGAACAAAAATCACTGAGAGAAAAAAGAGCGGTCGAAATTGGCCATAAATTAGAAAAAGCAGGCGTTCCAAATGCCTATGAAGGCGCAAAAGCGTTAGCCAATGGGGAAGTAACTCGTGCTCATTATGCGCGCTATTTGGTACAAATCGGAAAGGTTTCAAATGATGGGCAAGCCTTTAAGCGTTATCTAGGCGGTGGCAAATCGTGTTTTGTCAAAGCTGAATGGGTGGATATTCCAACAGCGATTGATACGATTCATGCGGCAGGTGGTGTTGCAGTCATTGCCCATCCTATGCGTTATAACATGACAGGAAAATGGATTCGTCGATTAATTGTTGATTTTAAACAATGGGGCGGTGATGGCATGGAAGTCGCAGATAGTGGACAGACCAAAGATCAACGTCAATATCTTGCGCGCCTAGCCAATGAATATGACTTAGCTGCCTCATTAGGGTCAGACTTTCATTTTCCTTGCGGGTGGATTGAATTAGGAAAAAATTTATTTTTACCTGAAGAGGTAAAACCGATTTGGACATTATTTGAATAATAAAGGGCGGTTAAATCCGCCCTTGTTTTTTATATTTGACTGTTCTCACATAAACCGAGGCTCGCGAGAAATTCAATAAATGCGCGAACTTTTGCCGGTAAATGACGACGATTTGGATAAACCACATAAATATCTAAAGGTTTTTGTTTATATTCAGACAAAATTTCAACTAATTCACCTGAAGCAAGCGCATCTTTTACAAAGAAATCCGGTGCATTACTGATGCCCAATCCTGCTTTTGTCATTTCTAACAACGCCATACCATTATTGGAAACTACTTTAGATTGAATTTTATAACGTTGAATTTGATTGGCTTTTGTTGATTGCCAATGCACTTGATTTAACGATGATTTATAAAGTAAACCTTGGTGATATTCTAAATCATCAGGTGTAAGCGGTGTGCCTCGTGCTTCTAAATAACTTGGAGAGGCAACAAAATGCATAGGGGAGCTACTAATTTTACGCGCAACAAGTGAGCTATCTTGCATATAGCCGATACGTAATGCTAAGTCATAGCCTTCCGCAACGAGATCAACACGTTTGTCTTCAAATTCAATTTCTACGTGTAAATTAGGGATGAAGCTCAATAAATTTAGGTAAGTTAGGCGAGATATAAAGTAAGCCAAAAATCACGCGGCACAGAGATTAATAAATTACCTTGTAAGCTCGTCGCCATATTACTAATGCTAGAATCAGCCTCGCTTAAATCTAATAAAATAGCTTGGCAACGTTGGTAATAAAGCATACCAGCTTCAGTTGGCACAATTTTTCGTGTTGTACGTTGTAATAATCGTGTTTTTAAATGTTCTTCTAATTGTGAAACTAGTTTACTCGCCATCGCCACAGAAATATTCTGTTGGTTTGCGGCTTGTGTAAAACTTTGCGTTTCGATCACTTTACAGAAAACCGAAATTGCATTGAGTTTATCCATTTATAATCCTTTTTGAAAAAAAGCTTGATTTTATCGGCGTAAGTTTGCAGTATATCGCCAATTTTACAGAATTCTAGTTATATTTTAGGTAAGCAAATGAGCAAATCTTTAGTGATTGTGGAGTCGCCAGCCAAAGCGAAAACCATCAATAAATATTTAGGTAGCCAGTATGTGGTGAAATCCAGTGTAGGGCATATTTGTGATTTGCCTACTGCAGGGAGTAGCACAGGCGAGAAGGCTAAACCAGTTTCCACTAAAGGATTAAGTGCGGAAGAAAAAAACAAAATTAAAGCAGAAAAAGACCGTGCAGCCTTAGTGAAACGTATGGGGATTGACCCTTATCACGATTGGAAAGCCAATTATCAAATTCTACCAGGTAAAGAAAAAGTAGTAGCCGAATTAAAATCCCTTGCTAAAAAATCCGATCATATTTATCTCGCAACCGACTTGGATAGAGAAGGAGAGGCTATTGCGTGGCATTTACGTGAAGTCATTGGTGGCGATGATAGTCGTTTTAGCCGCGTTGTATTTAATGAGATTACTAAAAAAGCGATTGAAAAAGCGTTCCAGCATCCTGCCCACATTAATATGGACCAGGTTAATGCTCAACAGACCCGTCGTTTCTTAGACCGCGTAGTAGGCTTCATGGTGTCGCCATTATTATGGAAGAAAGTGGCGCGAGGTTTATCTGCCGGACGCGTGCAATCTGTTGCCGTGAAATTGGTGGTAGAACGTGAACGTGAAATCAAAGCATTCCAACCGGAAGAATTTTGGGAAATTGAAGCGCTAACCCAAACGAGTAAGAAAGAAGACTTACGTTTGGATGTAGTGCAATATAAAGGCAAGAAATTTGAGCCGAAAAATGAAAAAGAAGCGCAAAGTGCGGTCGATTTCTTAAATAAATCACATTACGTTGTCACAGATTTAGAAACAAAACCAACAGGTTCTAAACCAAGAGCTCCATTTATTACTTCAACCTTACAACAAACTGCAAGTACGCGTTTAGGTTTTGGGGTGAAGAAAACCATGATGTTGGCACAACGTTTATACGAAGCCGGTTATATCACTTATATGCGTACTGACTCTACCAACTTGAGCCAAGATGCATTAAATATGGCTCGCTCTTATATCGAAAGCCATTTCGGCAAAGATTATTTGCCCGCTAAACCGAATTTCTATTCGAGCAAAGAAAACGCACAAGAAGCGCACGAAGCCATTCGTCCTTCTGATGTAAAAACGCTCGCAGATCATTTAAGTGGCATGGATAAAGATGCTGTGCGCTTGTATGATTTAATCTGGCGTCAATTTGTAGCCTGCCAAATGCCGGCTGCACAATATGACAGTACAACCGTTACCGTGATGGCGGGTGATTATGAATTGAAAGCCAAAGGCCGTATTTTACGCTTTGATGGTTGGACAAAAGTCTTGCCACAATTAGGTAAGAATCCAGAAGACCAAATTTTACCGGCTGTGAGTTTGAAACGAAACATTAGCACTAAAAAAACAGTTTTCGCTAAGCCAACACTTTTACCAAACCGCCCGCTCGTTTTACTGAAGCAGCATTAGTTAAAGAATTGGAGAAACGTGGTATTGGTCGTCCTTCGACTTATGCGGCAATTATTTCGACTATTCAAGAACGTGGTTATGTTCGCATTGAAAATCGCCGTTTCTATGCCGAGAAAATGGGCGAAATCGTTACTGATCGCTTAAATCAATCTTTCACTGATTTGATGAGCTACGATTTCACTGCCAACATGGAAAACGTACTAGACCAAATTGCATCCGGTGAGAAAAATTGGAAGGCTGAGTTAAATCAATTCTTCAAAGATTTTTTTCTACCCAACTTTCTACAGCAGAATTAGATGAGTTGGAAGGTGGAATGAAGCCGAATAGCCTTGTGCTCACCGATATTGATTGCCCAACTTGTAGCCGTAAAATGGCGATTCGCACAGCAAGTACAGGTGTCTTCCTTGGTTGTTCTGGTTATGCATTACCACCAAAAGAGCGTTGTAAAACAACGATTAATCTTATTCCAGAAGCGGAATTATTAAATGTGTTGGATGAGGCTTCTGAGACCAAGGCCTTAATGGATCGTAAACGTTGCCCGATATGTGGCACGGCGATGGACAGTTACATTATTGACCCACATCGTAAATTGCATATTTGTGGTAACAATCCAAATTGTGATGGTTATTTGGTTGAACAAGGCCAATTTAAAATTAAAGGCTATGACGGTCCGATTGTAGAATGTGACAAGTGTGGTTCGGATATGCACTTGAAACTCGGTCGTTTTGGTAAATATATGGGCTGTACCAACTGTGATAACACCCGTAAGATTTTGAAAAACGGCGAGGTTGCACCGCCAAAAGAAGATCCGGTTCATTTCCCCGAATTAAAATGTGAAAAATCTGACGCGTATTTTGTATTACGTGATGGTGCAAGTGGTGTGTTTATGTCTGCACATAACTTCCCGAAATCACGTGAAACACGCCCAGCAAAAGTGGCGGAATTAGCCCTTTATCGTGATCGTTTACCAGAAAAATTACGTTATTTAGCCGATGCACCACAAAAAAAGACCCTGAGGGCAATGAAGCGATCATCCGTTTCAGCCGTAAAGAAAAACATCAATATGTGACATCTGAAAAGAATGGCAAAGCCACAAAATGGATTGTGGATTATATTGATGGAAAATGGGTAGAACGGAAAAAGTAGGATGAACATCACGGTTTATTGCGGTGCGAGTTTAGGTAATGATTCTGCCTATCAGGCTGCCGCAGAAAAATTAGGAAAATGGATTGCTGATGGCCAACATACTTTAGTTTATGGTGGCGGAAAATTGGGATTAATGGGCGAGGTTGCAGATACTGTACTCGCTCATCAAGGCAAAGTAATTGGCATTATTCCTCAATTTTTACAAGACAGAGAAGTTTCACATCCTAATTTGACCAAGACCGTGATTGTTGAAAAGCATGTCTGAGCGAAAAAAATAAAAATGGTTGAGCTTGGCGATGCTTATATTGCTTTTGCCTGGTGGACCAGGCACTTTAGAAGAGATTGCTGAAGTGATTTCTTGGGCTCGAATAGGGAAAAAAATAATAATCCTTGTATTCTATTTAATGAAAAGGGGTATTTCGATTCATTAAAGTCCTTTTTTAGCCATATGGTAAAAGAAGGCTTTTTTACTCAAAGGTGATTTTTGAGAAAGATTTTATTCTCGAATGATCTTCAAGAAATTGAAACCTTTTATTGAACATTACCAACCTCCAGCGTTGAGAACATATTAAAAAAGTGCGGTTAAATTTGACCGCACTTTTTTTATAATTAATGGTGATGATGTTCTGGTTTTGGTGGCAATTTAGCACGTGCTTTGCCAACAGGTAGAATTAACGTTGCGTAATTTGCCGATTGTTGACACACCTTTTGATCTTCAAATGGTTCTTTGTGAATCACTTTAAGTTTCCAAACACCTTCAATTAATGGGATAAAGTTAACTTTACCTTCACTGTCTGTTTTACCTGAAAACGCTTGTGGTTCACGGTGAGATGTTGCTGCTTCCATATCTTTTACGACAAAGGTATCAGAGGTTGCAATAATCGTTTCGCCCACAAGTGGTTTGTCTTTATAGAAAATTTGAAGAGGGAAAGCTTCGCCTGCTTTAATTGTTTTTGGATCTTTGAGTGGCACAATTTCAAGTGGTAAGCCGATGCGTGTCATCGCCATATCCGCATTCAATGGTTTTTTACCTACCACAGTAAAAGCTTACCAAACATTTGAGTTTGTTCGCAATAGAATGCATTTGGTGTGCCTTGTAAGTTATCCATTTTCCAGCCTTCATTATTTTGTGACCAGAAAGTTGGTTTATAAGTCGCTGTTACCCAATATGAACCGTCTTTTAACGGTTTTTTTCTGATTGATATTGGTAGTTTCTCACCTTTTTTTGTACTAAGGTTTGCATTTCGCCATCTTGATTGATGAGTTCCATTGGGGGAAAAATAGCAAGACGTTTTTTTCGGGAATTTTTTTCAACGTAAGGGTAGTCACCATAAGCTAAATCAGCTTTTAAAAACGCTATTAGAAGCAATTTGTGCCGGTGTTGCAACCCAAACTTCATGAGCTTGCGCGAGCGCAGATAAGCCAATTAGTGCCGCAATTAATGTTTTTTTCATTCTCTTTTCCTTTTTAATTAATAAATCAATTTATAGAAAGTCTTCGATAGGGCGGATGAGTATAGCGAAAAAGAAATAATGAGACGAATAGAAAAAAAGTTGATTTTGTGAGAAACTTCACATTTTTTTAACAAAAAGCGCGGTCATTAAAACAATTGTTTTTTTCTGACCGCACTTAGTTTTTAAATTAAAAGCTAAATAGGCTTATTTTTTTAGAAGGTTTAATAGCTAATAGGTTACAACTTAATTTACTAATCACATGTTCCGCTGTATTACCTAATAACGCTGCAGATAAACCCGTTCTTCCCACTGTACCTAAAATCACTAATTCAGCTTCAATTTCTTTCGCCACTTCAGGAATCACTTCTTCAGGGAAACCTTCACGTACGTGGGTATGATCTTCATCAATGCCAAATTTTTTTGACGCAAGGATTTCATATTGATGAGGTGTTGGCCACGAATACCATTTTCATAACCTGAAGTATTAAATTCAGGTAAATCAATCGCCATATTAATTGGTGCAACAGGGTAGGCCGCCACTAAATGTACGTTACCACGGTTTAAGTTCTCCGCTAAATTCATCCCTGTTGAAACTAATTCTTGGTTGAATTCATCTTGATATTCTTGTTCACCCGATACATTCACGGCGACTAAAAATGCGGCGTTGGTGTTTCCAGTCACCATCACGCACCATTAATACTGGAATTGGACATTTACGTAATAATTGCCAATCTACTGGTGTAAAAATTAATGAAGTGAAACTTTCTTCATCTTTGGTGTATTTTACAACGAGATCGTATTGATTTTTTTCAACTTCTTCACGAATAGCATCCGCTTCATTGCTGCTCCATACAATGTGAGATTCAAACTCAATTTCTGGATCCGCATATTTATCTAAATAAAATTGGACGGCTTGACGTTGTTGTTCAATGGCTGTTTTATGCATTTGGCTACGTTCTTCCGAAGAAAGAAGCGCAGACATTTCATAAGATAAGTCATAGACACTCAAACAGAGTGGTGATTTTTTTACTTTTTGTCTCATTTTTGCTGTTCTTTAACAAGACGAACAGCACGAGCAAGCGCATATTGTTTTTTTCGTTATCAGGGTTGAGTACAACAAGAATATTATTAAATTTCATAAAAGCCTCCAAGATATGGGATATCAATAGGATAGAAAAAGATTTTTAAAGTGATGACAAGAACCGATTGTCAAAAAGTGATCTCGTGCAAATTTTTTTCAAATACTAAAAAGCGTGAATGTTCACGCTTTTTATCTATTCGGCTAATTGATTTTTAGTTTTATGTACGCCAGTTAAATCAACTAAGGCATTTATATCATTAATAGTAATGTATTTTACCCTTGAACAGAGAGTACACCCTAATTTTTTTGGAAACGTCCAAGCAAACGACTGATCGTCTCAACCGTTAGGCCGAGGTAATTACCAATATCGCTACGAGTCATAGTTAAACGGAATTCTTTCGCCGAGAAACCACGAGCCGAATAGCGTTTGGATAGGTTATGGATGAATGCGGCTAAACGTTCTTCAGCATTCATTTTAGACAGTAATAAAATCATTTCTTGATCACTTTTGATTTCACTACTCATTAAACGCATAATTTGTTGACGAAGTTTCGGCATTTTGCCAGATAAATCATCCAAGATATCAAATGGAATTTCACATACCATAGCAGTTTCCAACGCTTGAGCAAAACTGGGGTGTTGCATATTGGTGATAGCATCAAAGCCCACTAAATCGCCAGGTAAGTGAAAAGAGGTGATTTGTTCTTCACCTGCTTCATTAATGGTGTAAGTTTTAATGGTGCCAGAACGGATCGCATAAATAGAATTAAGCGTATCACCCGCTTTAAAAAGGACTTGAGATTTTTGTATAGGCTTTTTACGCTCAATAATATTATCAAGCTGATCGAGCTCATGTTCGTTTAATGTGAAAGGAATACAAAGTTGACTAATGCTGCAATCCTGGCAATGAATCGCACAACCACCAGATTGAACTCTGCGCCCTGATTTAGTTTCTGAAACGAAATTATTCATTAGTTCCTCAAATCGATAAATATAGTGTAAAATTGATCTAACGCAATTATTCTACCACTAAATAGTAAATTTAAGAAGTTATCTACGAGTAAATAGGTATGGCAGCAGAAAAATTAACCAAAAAACGTTTAATACAAATTATTATTATGTTGATTATTTTTAGTCAGTGCATTTGTTTGGCGATATATCTTGTAATAAGTGCGGTCAAATTTTTCATTGTTTTAGAGGATAAAAAAGAGCCACAACACAATTTGTGGCTCTTTGTTTTTAAGTTTAAGTCAGATTACCATTCGTAACCAACACCAGCCCCAACAGTCCATTGACCTCGAGTATCTGCTGCACCGTTTACATTTGATGACCAATGACCATTATCTGAATTGCGAGAGGCTTTGATTGCAATTGCGCTTTCGCCTCGGTGATAAGCAACACCTGTTGAAATCATGCTCTTACCATCCTTACGTGCAGATGGGGCAGAAGCAATCGCTGCAACGCCAGCAATTCCAGCACGAGATTTGCGATCAACATCATTTACTTTCTTATTTAAATTATTGATTGCTCTCGTATTGTTTGAAATAGCTTGAGTGTTATTTGTAATACTCGATTTTACTTTATTCAATTGTGATACATTCACAGCATCCGTTGCATTTGTTCCTTCCGCAACATTGGTAATGTTCTTATTACCTGCATTAATTCCATTTTTGATCAATTTTAATATTTGAATTGTTGACACTATATGAATCTGCTTTTAAGGTTTTTTGATGTACTTACTTTAAATGTTTTTTGTGGATTAGTTGTGCTAGTCGTTTTTTCAACAACAATGTTATCGCCAGCTGTCACTTCAACATCTTTGCCATTTTGAGCACTTTGTTTAATGCTCTCAATAGCTTCATGTATTGTGTTTTTTCCAGTATTACCAATATTAGTTGCATTAATAGTGCCGTTTGAATTAATAGCTGCATTTCCTCCGATAATATTTTTCATTGAGTTTGCTATATTACCGACGGTATCCGTAACGGAATAAAGTTGTGAGCCATTAATTGCATCTGTAGATGTTTTAGATATTTCACCAGCACCAACATTCACAATTTGACGAGTGTATTGTGCATTTTGTGTTGCACCGACTGATACAGTGGCAGTTGCATCAGTTCCTGCAAAATTATCATAAGAAAGATTATTAACAGTTGCATTTTTAACACTTTTAGCTTGTTTGGTCTCTGAACCATTACCTAATGCTACACTTGAGCTATGTTCCGCTTTTGCTTTTGCACCGATAGCTAAACCATATCCTGCAGTTGCTTTTGATTGTTCACCAATAGCAACAGATCCTGTACTTGAAGCTACGGCGTTTGAACCGCTTGCTATAGAGGATAAACCAGAAGCTGATGTTCCGACACCTGTTGCAATGGAACCAATACCAGAAGCATTGCTTTTATAGCCGACAGAAATGCCTTGATGATATGCTGAAGCTTCTGCCCCAATAGAAATTCCTCGAACTGTTGAGCTTGTATTTGCACCGATAGCAATAGAATCATCTGACTGAGCATTAGAATTTAAACCAGCTGCAAAACTACGCACACCAGAGGCCGTAGCGCTATCTCCAACAGCAGTTGCAAAAATAGCAGTTGCATTTGTAGATTCACCTAAGGCAACAGAAGATTTTGCTGTTGCATTTGAATCATTACCAATTGCTACTGATGAGTCTTCTTTGCATATGAACCAGAGCCTAAAGCTAATGAACTTTCTCCCTCAGCTTTTGCTTTTGAACCAAAGGCATTAGCATTGTGTTTTGATGCTTTAGCTGATTCCCCAATAGCCACTGTTTCAGCTGCTTCAGATTTAGCATTTGTACCAATTGCAATCAAATTTGCAGGTTTATTAGAATTTGCAGCAGCAGGATTTGTGACTTTTGCTTTTGCATCAGTACCAAGAGCTAGGGCATTAATACCATCTGCTGTTGTATTAGTGCCGATAGATGTAGAATTCTTCCTCCGACAACAGATTTATGTCCCTATAACAATGACATTTTTGTCCTGTTGCAGTATTATCTAAACCATCATTAAGAATGGGACCATCTGCAGCATTGACTGCAGCCATATTCAGCCCCACAATTAATGCCGTGATAGCATTAAATTTAAAGTTTTTTTCATATGTCCTCGCTTGATTTTCTTCTTTAACTACATAAATTACATGTATGTAATTAAAAATTTTCATTAGAGCTTTGTATAAAAGTATACGCTGAGTAATATAGGATACGCATCAATCATAGATTCAATTATTTGATTTATAATATTTTTTTAAAAACTGGATAATTAAAAATTATCTGGTTCTAAGAAAACGATTGCGTACCCTATACAAGGGGATTATAGATAGGTTTTTTTTGTATAGAAAAGTAAATAGCATGTTTATTTTGTAAAAGAATTGTAAATTTTGTTTGAATGTTGTTCGAACATTAGAAAATATATTTCCTTATTTAACTTAAGGATATTTTAAATTCAAAAAGTGCGGTCAATTTGCAAGAAGATTTTCAAGAACGATAAAAAAATCCTGTATAATCTCAGAAATTTTTTTGTTCAATTTTAAGCTTTTTGTAACCGAATGATCGAAACCTCACAAACCATTCCTGAACTCGTCTCATGGGCGAAAAGAGCGGGAATTTTCGTTAAATCTGCCGACAGAGCGCTTAGTGTTTTTATTGGCTATTGCCATCTATAACAATGAACGTTTAGACGGTGAGATGTTAGAAGCTGATTTAGTGGATATTTTCCGCCACACAGCCAATGCCTTTGACCAATCAACGGACGCGATTGCCACCCGTGCAAATAATGCTATCAATGAATTAGTGAAACAGCGTTTTTCTTAACCGTTTCAGCAGTGAATTTACTGAAGGCCTTTCCATTTATCGTCTCACCCCACTAGGTGTTGGCGTATCAGATTATTATATTCGTCAGCGTGAATTTTCTGCATTGCGTCTTTCTGTACAGCTCTCTATTGTGGCTGATGAAATTCAGCGTGCATCCGATGCTGCAGAAGAAGCTACAGCAAAAGGGGAAAATGAGCACTTTTGGCGTCGTAATGTATTTGCACCATTAAAATACTCAGTAGCAGAGATTTTCGATAGTATTGATTTATCACAACGTGTGATGGATGAAAATCAGCAAAGTATTAAAGAAGAAATTGCAAATTTACTTACCAAAGATTGGCAGGCTGCAATTTCTAGCTGTGAACGTTTATTAGATGAAACCTCAGGCAATTTACGTGAATTACAAGACACCTTAAATGCAGCGGGTGATAAGTTACAGGCTCAATTATTACGTATTCAAGATTGTGTAATTGGTCATAATGAGCTGTATTTTATTGAACAATTAATTACCGATTTACAATCCAAACTTGACCGTATTATTAGCTGGGGACAACAAGCCATCGATTTATGGATTGGTTATGACCGTCACGTGCATAAATTTATCCGTACCGCCATTGATATGGATAAAAACCGTGTATTCTCACAACGCTTGCGTAACTCTATCCACAGCTATTTCGATCATCCTTGGTTCCTTTGGACTGCTCAAGCAGAACGATTGGTCGATCTGCGTGATGAAGAAATGGTATTACGTGAAGATGATGCATTGGGTGAATTACCTGAAGAATTGCAATATGAATCTTTGGCTGATTTACATGATCAAATCGTCGAACACATGCAAGGCTTACTCATTCAATACCGTGAAAATAATCGTCCGATTGATTTAAGTTTAGTCTTAAAAGAACAATTAGAAGCTTATCCACTTTCTCGTCATTTTGATGTGGCACGTATTATTGTGGATCAAGCTGTGCGTTTAGGTATGGCAAATGATGATTTAGCTGGTCTTTATCCGCAATGGCAGGAAATTAACGATTACGGCGCAGAAGTACAAGCGCATGTGATTGATAAATATTAATTTCGTGGCTTACCCAAAAACGAATTCATAAAATGAGAAATTAACCATGACAGATATTCAAGATGTAATTTCCCCGAAATTGGCAAATGCCATTGCAAATCCTATTTTCCCGACTGTGGACAGCTTATTGCGTTCAGGTCGTCATATCAGCACAGATCAATTAGATAACCATGCTTTTTTAATGGATTTCCAAAATGAGTTGGATGGTTTTTATCGTCGTTACAATGTGGAATTGATTCGTGCACCGGAGGGCTTTTTCTATTTACGTCCGAAAGCGACGACATTAATCGCCCGTTCAGTGCTTTCTGAATTAGAAATGTTAGTAGGGAAAGTGCTTTGCTATTTATATTTAAGCCCAGAACGTTTGGCACAGCAAGGTATCTTCAGTACGCAAGAAGTCTATGACGAATTACTGAATTTAGCAGACGAAGGCAAATTATTGAAAAGCCGTCAATCAACGTTCTAGCGGCTCGGATTTAGATAAGCAAAAAAATTATCTGAAAAAAGTCCGTGCGGCAATCGGTCGTTTACGCCGTTTAGGCATGATTCATACCGTGGGTGAACAGCATAGCGGTAAATTTACTATTTCAGAATCAGTCTTCCGTTTTGGGGCTGAAGTGCGTTCTGGTGATGATCCACTCGAAGCGCAAGCTCGCTTAATTCGTGATGGGGAAGCGGCAACACCGCAATCTCTCGAATTGGAAAAAAACAAGCAAAAGTGGCAAGCTATGCTGATGACCTTGATGATGAAGAAAGTGCGGTCGAAATTGATGAAGAATTTGATGATGCAGGAGAACAAGAATAATGTCTGATGTATTAGAACTTGAAAACGAAATCTATCAAGACGAACCCGAGCAATCAACCGAACAGGTTGAAGAAGAATTTATTGCTCCTGTATTAAACCAACATAATGGGGTAGAACGTGGTAAATTCCGTTCACTGACCTTAATTAACTGGAATGGTTTCTTTGCCCGTACCTTTGATTTGGATGAATTGGTGACCACACTTTCGGGTGGTAACGGTGCTGGTAAATCCACAACCATGGCAGGTTTTGTGACCGCGTTAATTCCAGACTTAACCTTATTACATTTCCGTAATACCACAGAAGCCGGCTCGACTGGCGGCTCTCGTGATAAAGGGCTTACACGGTAAATTGCGTCCGGGCGTTTGTTACGCGGTATTGGATACCATCAATTCTCGTCACCAACGAATTCTCGTGGGTGTGCGTCTGCAACAAATTGCGGGTCGAGATAAGAAAGTGGATTTAAAAACATTCTCGATTCAAGGTGTAGAATTATCCTTAAATCCAACCGCACTTTTCACTGAAACAGTCGGTGAGCGTCAAGCACGTGTACTCAATTTAAATGAATTAAAAGACAAAAATTGAAAAACCTTGGTGCACAATTTAAGCAATATCATTCCATCACCGATTATCACGGCATGATGTTTGATTTGGGCATCATTCCAAAACGCTTACGTAGTGCCTCAGACCGTAGCAAATTCTATAAATTAATCGAAGCTTCTTTATACGGTGGTATTTCCAGCGCTATTACCCGTTCTTTACGTGATTACTTATTACCAGAAAACCTTGGTGTACGCAAAGCTTTCCAGGATATGGAAAGTGCGTTACGTGAAAACCGCATGACCCTTGAAGCAATTAAAGTTACCCAATCTGACCGTGATTTATTTAAACATTTAATTACCGAAACCACTAATTATGTGGCATCAGATTATATGCGTAATGCCAATGAACGCCGAGGCAATATTGAAGCTGCTCTAGGTTTCCGTCGTGATTGGTATAAAGCAAAAGCTGAGCAAGAGTTATCACAACATCGCTTAATTGACTTAAGCCGTGAAGCTGCAGAATTGGCAGAAAATGAACGTACTTTTAGAAGTCGATCACCAAAGTGCGGCAGATCATCTGAACTTGGTATTAAATGCGTTACGTCATCAAGAAAAAGTATCGCGCTATCAAGAAGACGTAGCTGAGCTTACAGAAAAAATTAGAAGAACAAAAAAATGGTTGTGGAAACCGCAACCGAACAGCTTGAAGAAAGCCAAGCACAATTTGAGCAAACTGAACTTGAAATTGACCAAGTACGTGCGCAACTTGCGGATTATCAACAAGCATTAGATGCACAACAAACCCGTGCATTGCAATATCAACAAGCAATTGCCGCGCTTGAAAAAGCGAAAACCTTATGTGGTTTAGCGGATTTAAGCGTGAAAAATGCGGAAGATTACCATGCGGAATTTGCTGCCCATGCAGAAAGTCTTACCGAGCAAGTGCTTGAGTTAGAACATAAAATGTCTATTTCTGAAGCGGCTAAAATCGCAATTTGATAAAGCCTATCAGTTGGTGTGCAAAATTGCTGGCGATATGCCACGTTCAAGTGCTTGGGAAAGTGCTAAAGAATTATTGCGTGAATATCCAACACAAAAAATTCAGGCACAACAAACACCTCAATTACGTGCAAAATTACATGAGTTAGAGCAGCGTTATGCTCAACAACAAAGTGCGGTTAAATTATTGGCTGATTTTAATCAGCGCGCTGATTTATCTTTAGAAACCGCTGATGAACTCGAAGCATACCACGCTGAACAAGAAGAACTCATTGAAAGTTTGAATGAAGAACTTTCAGAGCAAGTGGAAAACCGTTCAACCTTACGTCAAAAACGTGAAAGTTTAACAGCACTTTACGAAGAAAATGCTCGTAAAGCACCGGCTTGGTTAACTGCTCAAGCCGCTTTAGAACGTTTACAAGAGCAAAGTGGTGAAACCTTCGAGCATAGCCAAGATGTAATGCATTTTATGCAATCACAATTGGTGAAAGAACGTGAGCTGACTATTCAACGTGACAATTTAGAGAAACAACGTCAACAATTAGACGAGCAAATTTCTCGTTTAAGCCAACCAGATGGTTCTGAAGATGCTCGTTTAAATGTGCTTGCAGAACGTTTTGGTGGGGTATTGCTTTCTGAATTATATGATGATGTACCAATTGAAGATGCACCTTATTTTCTCGGCACTTTATGGTCCTGCCCGTCATGCTATTGTTGTGCGAGATCTCAACACGGTACGCGAACAATTAGCCAATTTAGAAGATTGTCCAGACGATTTATATTTAATCGAAGGTGACCCAAATGCCTTTGATGACAGCGTACTTTCAGCTCAAGAGCTTGAAATGGGCGTTGTGGTGCAAGTGTCTGATCGTGAAAGTGCGTTATTCAAAAATTCCCGCAAATTCCATTATTCGGCCGTGCTGCACGTGAAAAACATTTAGAAGAATTACAAGCTAAACGTGATGAGATTGCGGAAGAATACGCACAAATCGCCTTTGATGTACAAAAATGTCAACGTTTACACGAACACTTTAGTCAATTTGTTGGCTTACATCTAGCCCTTGCATTCCAACCAAACCCTGAAGAGGTGATGGCGGAAATCAATCAAGAACGCAATGAAATTGATCGCGAGCTCAATCAATTCTCCAGCACTGAACAACAAATTCGCATTAAATTGGATAATGCCAAAGAAAAAATGCAATTGTTGAATAAGTTAATGCCACAGCTTAACTTGCTTGCTGATGAGGAATTACTTGATCGCATTGAAGAGTGCCATGAACAACTAGATATTGCAGAGCAAGATGAAAGCTTTATTCGTCAACATGGCGTTGCGTTGTCACAATTAGAGCCGATTGCAAATACCTTACAAAGCGATCCAGAAAACTATGAACGCTTAAAAGCTGATTTAACCCAAGCGATTGAACGCCAAAAACAAGTACAACAACGTGTATTTGCTTTAGCGGATGTGGTGCAACGCAAAAATCACTTTAGTTATGAAGATGCAGGGCAAGCGGAAACCTCAGAGCTTAATGAGCAACTTCGTCAACGTTTGGAACAATTGCAGTCACAACGTGATGCTCAACGTGAACAATTACGTCAAAAACAAAGCCAATTTGCACAATACAACCAAGTATTTATTCAATTGCAAAGTTCTTACGATAGTAAAAATCAATTGTTGAAAGAATTAATTGCTGAGATTGGTGAATTGGGCGTGCGTGCTGATGAAGGGGCAGAGGAACGTGCAAGAAATCGCCGTGATGAGTTGTATCAACAACTTTCAACCAGCCGTCAACGTCGTTCTTATGTCGAAAAACAATTAACACTCATTGAAAGTGAAGCGGATAACTTAAATAAACGTATTCGTAAAGCTGAACGTGATTATAAAACGCAACGTGAATTGGTTGTGGCAGCGAAAGTCAGCTGGTGCGTGGTTCTCCGTTTATCTCGTAATTCCGATGTGGAAAAAAACGACTCAATCGCCGTGAATTAGCTTATTTATCTCGCTGATGAACTACGTTCAATGTCGGATAAAGCATTAGGGTGCGCTACGTACTGCAGTGGCTGATAATGAATATCTCCGCGATGCATTGCGTATTTCTGAAGACAGTCGCAAGCCGGAAAATAAAGTCCGCTTCTTTATTGCCGTGTATCAACATCTTCGTGAACGTATTCGTCAGGATATTATTAAAACGGATGATCCGATTGATGCAATTGAGCAAATGGAAATTGAGCTTAATCGCTTAACAGAAGAATTGACTGGCCGTGAGAAAAAATTGGCAATCAGTTCTGAAAGTGTGGCGAATATTATGCGTAAAACCATTCAACGTGAACAAAATCGTATTCGCATGTTGAACCAAGGTCTACAAAATATTTCCTTCGGTCAGGTGAAATCGGTACGTTTAGTAGTCAATATTCGCGATACACATGCGATGTTACTTGATGCGCTATCAGGTAAACAGGAAGAATATCAAGATTTATTCAGTGATAATCGTATTACCTTCTCTGAAGCCATTGCGAAACTTTATCAACGCATTAACCCGCATATTGATATGGGCCAACGCACAGCACAAACTATCGGTGAGGAATTATTGGATTACCGTAATTATCTCGAGCTAGAAGTTGAAGTATTCCGTGGTGCGGATGGCTGGTTACGTGCTGAAAGTGGCGCATTATCGACAGGTGAAGCGATCGGTACGGGTATGTCAATCCTATTAATGGTTGTACAAAGCTGGGAAGAGGAAAGCCGCCGTATTCGCGGTAAAGACATCGTGCCATGTCGTTTGCTATTCTTGGATGAAGCTGCACGTTTGGATGGTAAATCCATTTCCACCTTGTTCGAACTTTGCGAACGTTTGGATATGCAATTACTTATCGCTGCGCCAGAGAATATCAGCCCTGAAAAAGGGACAACCTATAAACTGGTGCGTAAAATTGCCGGCAACCAAGAACAAGTTCATGTGGTTGGTTTGCGTGGCTTTGGCGCAACAGAGTAGTTTTTTAAAGCGGTCAAAGCAATTGGCCGCTTTTTCATTGTTATTTTTATGAGAATTTAGGACGAATTATGCATAACCTTATTTTAGCCATTCTATGTAGTGTTGCCGTATCGGTGTTACTCAAAGTTGCTCGCAAGAAAAATATCATTATTGAACAAGCCATTGCGTTTAACTATATTGTCGCCATTTCATTAAGCTATTTCTTACTCAAACCTGATTTTAAAGGATTAGAATTTACCGAATATTTGGCACAAAGTGATAGCACACCTATCTTCCTAGCATTAGGTATTTTATTACCAACCGTATTTATCATTATGTCTAAAGCCGTTGAATTTGCGGGTATTGTGCGTTCAGATGCAGCACAACGCTTATCGTTATTTCTACCGATTGTTGCCTCTTTTATTATCTTCCATGAAACATTAAGTCAGCCAAAAGTTGTTGGCATTATTTTTGGCATTCATTGGTTTATTCTGTATCTTGAATAAATCAAATGAGCAAAGTGCGGTCACTTTTAAAGGTATTTTAGGCTTAATCGGTGTTTGGTTTGGCTATGGCACCATTGATATTTTATTCAAACAAGTAGCCAAAAGCGGGGGAGCATTCCCAACCACATTATTCATCGCTTTCTCATTAGCCGCTTGTGTAATGTTCCTATATTTATTCCTAAAACGTACTCAATGGACTGTGCCAAGCTTTATTGGTGGAATCATTTTAGGTGTATTGAATTTCTTCAACATCCTGTTTTACATTAAAGCGCACCAAAGTTTCGGACAAAATCCAACCTTAGTTTTTGCGGGAATGAACATTGGTGTTATTTGTTTAGGCACCATCACCGGCGCATTTTTCTTTAAAGAAAAAATCAGCAAAATCAACTGGTTTGGTGTTCTTATCAGCCTTTCAGCAATTTTCTGTTTATATTATTTAGATAAAAATTTTTGGCTTAATTATGGCAAACGATTTTTAGTTTTTTTATCTACGATTACGAAAGTTTTGGTATCAATCCGGCAAGTGATCGTCCAGCTCAATTTGCTGGCATTCGTACCGATGCGGATTTCAATATCATTGGCGAGCCTGTTATGTTGTATTGCAAGCAAACCAATGATTATTTGCCAGCTCCTGAAGCGGTTATGGTCACAGGAATTACACCACAAGAATGTAATGAAAAGGGGATTCCTGAACCTGAATTTGCCGCAAAAATTCTAGCTGAGTTTTCACAACCTAATACTTGTGTGATGGGTTACAACAACATTCGTTATGACGATGAAATGACTCGTTATACCTTTTTACCGTAACTTCATCGATCCCTATGAATATAGCTGGAAAATATGGCAATTCTCGGTGGGATTTACTGGATTTGGTCGGGCTTGCTATGCACTGCGTCCAGAAGGGAATTAATTGGGCTTATGACGATGATGGAATGCCAAGCTTTCGCTTAGAAAAAAACTAACCAAAGCAAATGGTATTGAGCATGAAAATGCCCATGATGCGATGGCGGATGTGTATGCAACCATCGCCATGGCTAAATTAATCAAAGAAAAGCAGCCTAAATTATTTCAATTCTTCTTTGAGCATAGAGGTAAAAAGGAAATTGAGAAGCTAATTGATACTGCAGAAATGACACCATTAGTGCACGTTTCGGGCATGCTAGGGAATTATCGCGGCAATTGTGCTTGGGTAGCACCATTAGCATGGCATCCAACTAATCAAAATGCCGTAATCGTCTGTGATTTATCAGGTGATATTGATAATTTACTCAGTAAAAAGTGCGGTTGATTTGCGACAAGATTTATATACCAAGAAAAGCGAGCTAGAAGAAAGGGGAGTTTCATCAGTTCCATTAAAATTGGTTCATATAAATAAATGCCCAATTTTGCGCCTGCAAAAACTTTACTGCCAGAAAATGCAGCTCGTTTAGGGCATTGACCGGCAATATTGCTTAGATAATTTAGCAAAATTGCGTCAATCCTTAGATATACGCGAGAAAGTTATTGAAATCTTCTCAGAAGAGCGCGAATTTGAGGCGAGTGATAATGTAGAAACTGAGCTTTATAACGGTTTCTTTAGCAATGCGGATAAAAACAATATGGCTATTTTACGGGATTTACCGGCCGAGAAATTAGCTGAACATGGTTTAGCATTTGAAGATAAACGAATTCCTGAATTGTTATTCCATTATCGTGCCAGACATTTCTATAAAACTCTAAATCGTGCTGAGCAAATCAAATGGCAAAAATATCGCCAACGTAAATTAGAACAAAGTGCGGTTAAATTTGAGGAAAGTCTACAACGGTTAGCGGAGGAACATTCTGATAATCCAACCAAACTGAATTTACTGCAACAGGTTTATGAATACGGAGCAAAACTGTTATCTTAATCTTATACATATCGTGACATAGTCACACAAATGCCATTCATCAAAACGTAAATCTTAATCCCTGAGATTTACGTTTTTCTTTTTTAAATCTAATGATATTCACCTCATCAAATAACGCAGAATTCACGTAGCGTTGCCATTATTTTGGGGCACATATAAACTCTTTTATTTTTCCTTACATAACAACTTTTAGAGTGTATAAATCATTATTTAATCTTATTGAAAGGTATTGTGGAGCTAGATTCTGCATCGCTTGAGCAGTATTTGCAGCCTGTGCATAACTTTGTGATTTTATTAATACGTAGCTTTTTACTAACCTTGTAATTGATTTCGCATAATGTATATTATGTTAAATTATATATATAAATATGTCACAAATCAATATAAGTGACTATCCTATTTTTATGCATTACTCAAAATAAGGTGATTTTTGGGTTGTGGATATAAAAGAAATAAATGGATGTCTTTGAAATGGAATAATTAGAATTAGTATGAAATTTGTAGATAACGCTATGTGAATTCTGAATACAATCGCGTACATCAATTCTGCAGATTTCATTATTCTTGATCTGATAATGAGAATTTATTTTACATACATCACCTAAATGAGAATAATTAACATTGATTTTTCTTTTGTTATTAGTGACTTATAGAAAATAATTTTAAAAATACTTGACTATTCTCATTTGTGAGATTAGAATGCACACCGATGACAAGTTAAGCAGTCTTGTTTTTTTATTTTTAATCTCTACTTAATAAGGAAAGGAGTTGGTTATGCTTAATAAAGCAATCGCAGATAAGTTAAATGAACAAATCAATTTAGAGTTCTACTCTTCTAATGTTTATTTGCAAATGAGTTCTTGGTGTAGCAAAACACGGTTACGAAGGTGCTGCAGCATTTTTACTTCGTCATGCTGATGAAGAATTAGAACATATGCAAAAATTATTCCAAATATGTAAGTGAAACAAGTGGTATGCCACTTTTAGGTAAAATTGATGCACCTAAAAATGACTACAAATCACTTAAAGAAGTGTTTGAAACCACACTTGAACACGAAAAAAATTCATTACTTCTAAAAATTAATGAATTAGTTGAAGTGACTTTTTGCAAACAAAGACTATTCTACTTTTTAACTTCTACAATGGTACGTTGCAGAACAACACGAAGAAGAAAAAAATTATTCAATAGCATTATTGATAAATTTAACTTGGTGGGTGAAGACGGTCGTTCGCTTTACTTTTATCGATCGTGATTTAGCAACATTATAATTTTAAAAGGAGAATACAAAAATGTTATCATCAAACGTAATCAAATTATTAAATGATCAAATGAACCTTGAGTTCTACTCTTCAAACCTTTACTTACAAAATGAGCGCATGGTGCGAACAAAATGGTTTTGAAGGTGCAGCTAAATTCTTATCAGCTCACGCTGCAGAAGAAATGCAACACATGCGTAAATTATTCACTTATTTAAATGAAACTGGTGCATTAGCGGTAATCACTACAATTGAAGCGCCTGCGCATGAGTACAAATCATTAAAAAGAAATCATTGAATTAACTTACGAACACGAAAAAAATTGATCACAAGTAAAAATCAATGAATTAGTGGGTAAAAACTTTTGAAGAAAAAAAGACTACTCTGCGTTCAATTTCTTACAATGGTATGTTGCAGAACAACACGAAGAAGAGAAATTATTCAGCGGTATTTTAGACAAATTAAATCTTCTTGGCGAAGATGGCAAAGGTTTATTCTTAATTGATAAAGATTTAGGTAACCTTGCTGGTCAAACCGCTTAATTAGATAATCATAAAAGCTTAGTAGAAATACTAAGCTTTTTATTTTTACTCATAAATTTGTGACAACGTATCAAATTATTTTAAACTTCCCCTTTTCATCTTTGAATACAAGTTGATGAAATTTAAAACAACCACACGTTTTTAATGAAATTTTACTTGCAACGAAGTAAGATAAACGTATAATTCAGAACAACCCAAATGCCTGGGTGGCGAAATTGGTAGACGCAGCGGATTCAAAATCCGCCGGTGAATAACCGTGTCGGTTCGAGTCCGACCCTAGGCACCACAGAATTTATAAGCTCTGAAGTTGATTCAGGGCTTTTTATTAGCTAAAGTAATCAATATGACAGAACAAAACCAAGATAAAAAACAAACTTATAATTTCAATAAACTGCAAAAACGTCTTCGCCGTAATGTAGGCAATGCAATTGCTGATTTTGGCATGATTGAAGATGGTGATAAAGTGATGGTTTGTCTTTCTGGTGGTAAAGACAGCTATACACTTCTCGATATTTTGTTGAAATTTACAACAAAGCGCACCGATTAAATTTGATATCGTTGCAGTCAATTTAGACCAAAAAGCAGCCCAGGTTTTTCCTGAGCATGTTTTTACCTGAATATCTGCAAAGTATTGGTGTGGATTATAAAAATCGTTGAAGAAAAATACTTATGGCATCGTAAAAGAGAAAAATCCCAGAAGGTAAAACAACGTGTTCTCTGCTCTCGCCTACGCCGTGGTATTTTATATCGTACAGCAACTGAACTTGGTGCAACAAAAATTGCACTTGGTCATCATCGTGATGATATGTTAGCTACCCTGTTTCTGAATATGTTCTACGGTGGAAAATTAAAATCGATGCCACCGAAATTAATTTCAGATGACGGCAAGCAAATTGTGATTCGTCCATTGGCTTATTGTAAAGAAAAGGATATTGAAAAATATGCCATAGCCAAAGAATTCCCAATTATCCCTTGTAATTTATGTGGTTCTCAACCTAATTTACAACGTCAAGTGGTGAAAGAAATGCTGAATACTTGGGACCGTCAATATCCTGGACGCTTAGAAACCATGTTTAGTGCGATGCAAAACATTACGTTGTCACACTTATGTGACCCAAAACTCTTCGATTTCAAAGGCATTAAACATGGTCAATCACTTGATGGCATTGAAGGGTGATACCGCATTTGATGAAGAACGTATCGAACCAATGAAATTTGATGATGAAGATGCGTCTGACTACGCCGATAATGAAATGATCAGCTTTAAAGAAGTGAATTAATATGATTACCGTACAAGGAAAACAAATCGAAACCGACGCCTTTTGGCTATTTACTTAATATTGCTGATTGGAATGAGGATGTAGCAAAACACATCGCTCAGCTAGAAGGTGTAGAACTGACCGAAGCTCACTGGGAAGTGATTTATTTTGTGCGTGATTTCTATCAAGAATATAACACCTCCCCTGCGATTAGAATGCTGGTAAAAAGCAATGTCAGAAAAAAACTAGGTGCCGATAAAGGTAATAGCCGCTATTTGCAACGACTCTTCCCTGACGGACCAGCTAAACAAGCAACCAAACTGGCGGGTCTGCCAAAACCAGCTAAATGCTTATAGAATAACGTAACCGCGCGATAAAGTGCGGTTATTTTTTTAGAAAAAATTTAAAAAGAATTCTTATATTGAAAAAAGGGCGCTAAACGCCCTTTCCATTATTCATCACAGATTTCTTGCTGTACTGGTTCCATTGATTTCTTAATGGCTTCAGTTAATTTAACTTGATTCGTCATATCACCGTTTAGAATTTCACCACCAGTTGTCTTAGCTAGGCAATCCGTATTATGCCAAGGCGAATTAATATTAACGATATTAATTTTTAATTTTGGTCTTTCTTTCGCTTCTTTTTTTAATGAGCTCACAGACGTTTCTATTAGTGCAATCACCATTACCTTCGGTAATTAACACAATTAACGCTTCACGTTCTTTACCATCAATAATAGTTAAGGCTTTTTGTAACCCTTCATAAATTGGTGTGCCTGGAACCTGATTTTCCCGCACCTGCATTTTATTAAGTTTGGCTTTTAATGTACTGCGTTGTGCCGCAGTAAATATGCCATGATTGGTAGCATAAGATGCTTTTTTCGAGGTAGATAAACAACTTTTTAGTTCGACTAAACCAATATCCACTGCTGTTGGAATATTATTAATTAATTCCGCTACCGATTTTTTAGAGGCTACGGACCGATTTGGTTTACGGTACATATAATAGACATCTTGTTGCGTGATGCCATATTTTGCTGGATTTCTTAATTTTTCGTCAAAAATCGCTACTTTTTTGGCGCTTTCTAATAAGGTATATCGCATCCCTGAAGCATTATTAAAAATAATAGCCAGTTGCGGTGCATCAGTTGGTTTTTCCACTACTCGGCAGTTTTTCTTCGGTTCTGGTTTGGGCTCCTCTACTTTCGGTTCTTCTTTTGGTGGTTCTTGAACCGGCTCCGGTTTTGGTTCTTCCACTTTAGGCTCCTCTTTCGGTGGCTCTGGTTTAGGCTCTTCTTTCTTCGGTTCTTCGACCTTAGGTGGTTCTACTTTAGGCGGTACAACCGGTTCGCGATTGAGCCACCACCAAGCCAATAAGCCTAGTAGTAATAAAAGAAGCGGTAAAAGCCAATAGCACCAACGGTGTTTTGGTGCAGTAAGGGGAACAACTGGTGGCGGAGCCGGTGGTTCTACTTTTTTTCCAATACCCCAACCAGTAATAACTGGTTCATTATTTACTAAATAAATTTGACGGGTATCATGAGTCGCCCCTTCCACCAATTGAGCTAACCAAGCACTTTGTTCGGGTGTCAGTACACCTTTAGTCATAAGCTCCTGATTCAATGTCATAATCGCATTTAGGCGCTGTTGAATCAGTGAAATTGTTGGTTTAAATCGCTTATCTTCTTGCATTTCTTGAGTAATCAAGACTGGCTGGCCTTCTAGCTCGCTATACCATTCCACTGTAACCTGATCGGCTTTTTATTTCTGGTTTTGCAAATAAAGTGGCGGTACTTGGTGGCAAATGGCTACGCAAGATTTTAATTATTTCATCATAATGGACAAAAAGTGCGGTCACATTTTGATTAATTTCTTGCAATTTAAAACGAGCTAGACGTTGCATAAGCGTTCCTTATTCACACTCATCAGTTTTAGTCATAGGTTTAATAGCTTGATTCACCATACTCACAACTTGTTTCTGATTATTTGCGGTAAATACTTTTCCGCCAGTAGCGCTGGCTACACAGTTGGCAGCTCTAGCCCCACCAATATCAACCACATTCACTTTTAAACGCGGTTTTTCTTTGGCTATTTGATTGGCTAGGCCACAAATATCTGCTGTAGTACAGCTATCTTTGCCATCACTTAGAAGCAAAATAAAGGCATCGCGTTTTACACCATCAATCATGCTGCTTGCAATTTGTAATCCATTATATAGAGGAGTTCCGCTATTCTCTTCTCCTGGTTTCATTGCTTGAATTTTGGCTTTAAGTGCATTACGTTTACCTGGTGAATAGAAACCATGGTTAGTTGCAGCCGGACAAGTTTTTAATGAGACTAAGCCGATATCTACATTTTTGCCAATGCTATTAATAATATTGGAAGAGGCTTTTTTGGCAGTGGCTAAGCGATTTGGTAAACGACGCATATACTCAAGCTCCTCATTACTTACACCATACGCATCCCAACGCTGTTCAAAATTACTTATAGTTTGTGAGTTCTCTAACAAACTATAAAGCATTGATGCAGAATTATCAAAAATCATTACCATCTGTGGTGTTTCACCTGGTTTGTATTTCGGCTTACACACTTTTTGTGGTGGTTGTTTAGGCTCTTCCTTAATAGGTTCTTGAACAGGCTCTGGTTTAGGCTCCTCAATCTTTGGTTCCTCCTTTAGAGGCTCCGGTTTAGGCTCTTCAACCTTTGGCTCTTCTTTTGGAGGTTCTGGTTTAGGCTCCTCAATTTTTGGTTCTTCTTTTTTCGGTTCTTCTACCTTAGGCGGTTCCACTTTAGGGGGAACAACAGGTTCACGATTAAACCACCACCAAGCCAATAAACCGAGTAGCAATAAAAGAAGCGGTAATAACCAATAGCACCAACGGTGTTTAGGTGTTGCCACAGGGACAATCGGTGGCGGAGCCGGTGGTTCTACTTTTTTTCCGATACCCCAACCAGTAATAACCGGTTCATTATTTACTAAATAAATTTGTTTGGTATCATGACTAGCACCTTCAACTAATTGTGTTAACCAAGCGTTTTGTTCAGGCGTAATTAAGCCTTTCTGTGTAAGACTTTGCGTAAGACTATTAATTGCATTTAAACGCTGCTGAATAAGTGGTGCTATTTTCTGTAATATCGTATTTCCAGATTCATTACTGGATACAAGATAAGGCTGACCCTCTAATTCGCTATACCATTCCACAGTAACTTGATCTGATTTTATTTCTGGTTTAGCAAATAAAGTTGCTGTACTTGGTGGAAGATGAGATCGTATTATTTTGATTATTTCATCATAGTGTTCAAAATAACACAATGGCATTTTGATTAATCTCATCTAGTTTAAAAACGTGCTAAACGTTGCATAAAGTCCTCTATGTTTGAGTCTGTATTATTAGAATAAAAAAACGAATGATATTCTTATTCTAATAACAAGAGCTGACCTGAAAAGATCAGCTCTTAATCCTTATGATTACTTGATAGCAAGTGCTTTTTTATAAGCTGCTAATTTACGCTGTAACGCTTGCAACTCTTTCGCTTTTGCCTCATCAGAAGCATCAGAAGTATTTACTTGACTCATCTGTTGTTCTACTTCTTGAATTTTTGCTAATACTTCACTATTACCTTTTGCTTTTTGTTTAAGTAAAGCTGCATTATTTTGCAAGTCTTTATTTAAATTAGCTAATGCGGCTTTCTTTTGATTAAGTTGTTTAGCTGATTTATTTTTAGCTTCTTGGGCATGCTTGTTTTTAGCCAATAATTCCGCGTTCTTAGCTTGCTCTTGTGATAATTCACTTTCTTTACGTTGAACGCGAGCATCATAACTACCCTGAATTAACACAAGCCATTTTTCCCCAAATGCTTTGTTCTACATTGGGATTACATTCTTCTGGCGTTGCAGAACAAGATGCTAATAATGCTGTGGCTGAAAGTGCGGTTAATAATTTAATTATTTTCACATCCCCCTCCCCTTATTAGCCAACTTGAATTGCTGAACGTTGTTTTACTTGAGCTTGTAATGCTTGCTCATAAGTTGAAACTTGTTTTTTTAATTGAAGAATATCTTGATCTAATCTTTTGCTTGCACTACCAGAAGAGCGTTCAGATCTAGCGGCTTCGCTAAGCATATTTAAATTAGATTTCATTGCAGTTAAGCGCTCTTGGGCAGCTTTAATATCAGCATCAACTTGGGCTAACTGTTGTTTTGCTTCAGCTTTTTGGATTGCTCCTGATTTTAATTGACTATTCACTTTTGCGATCAACTGGTTATTTTTAGCTGTTGCAGCATTTAGTTTTGCAGTAGATTTTTGTACCATCTGTGAATTTTGACGAACATCAGCAATATAAGCATTTAGGCGATCTTCTTTTTTCGCATAAGTTTTACGTTGCTTTTCTAAATAGTAGTTTGAAGTCATACCAGCTGCACAGCCTGCAGCGCCACCAATTACGGCACCCGCTACTGTACTTTCAGTATCACCACCAGTCAATAATCCTGTTAAAGCACCTAATGCAGCACCTCCTGCAGCTCCCCAAGCACAAGAACCCCAGCCTGATGAGCTAAAAAATTTAGCATCATCACCGCTATCTAAGCTGCTTGAACTACTACCTGTACCAGCACAGCCTGCAAGGGCTAATGAACTAGATAAAATTAGTACACCAAAGGTCTTTTTCAATTTCATAAGATTTTCCTTATTTATCATTAGTGAGTTTGAGGTTTAATTTGATTACATTGCTGTAACCATTGTTCTCGGGTAATTTTGCCATTCTGATAATATTGGCTTAAATGTTTCCAATATAAATCAAGGTACTGGCTCAAATTCGTCGCTTGTCCATTAGCAAGTTTTTTCTCATTCATCATGGATTTTGTTCTTTCTACTTGTTCTTTTACATTAGCAAGGCTATAAGTGTCAAATGTACTAGTAATTGTGCCTGCATAATATTGCACAACAAAATCTCTAGCCTTTTCAGCTTCTTGTAATCGTTGTTTAAAATCAGATTCTTTTTGCTGATAAATTTGTTTTAAATCGGTATCCTGTTCATTTTTTATTTCCTCAGCAAAAGCTTTTACTGCTGTTTCTTGCTGTTCTACTTCTGCCTGTAAATCAGAAACATTAGCACAAAGGAATCCACCTAATTGTAAGGCCGAACGAATTGCGGCATCTCGCTGTTCATCTCGTGCCAGGTTTGCTGCTCGCAATTCATCTTTGGTCTTAGTAATTTCTTGTTTAAGTTTTTCATCTTCAACGTTCGACGCTAATTTTTCCAGTTTACCGACAATATTTGGATCATTACTTTCTTTACTATCTGAGCCTAAAGCAGACCATTCTTGACGTAATTGATTAATACGATTATTTGATGTTAATAAAGGTGCGGTAATTGCTACACGGAATCCCATATCTTTTTTCTTCATCGCGCCATTATTATCGTAATAAGGAACCTCAATACGTGAAGTATTGTTGACTTCACTTTCTCCTTTAATATAGCTTCCACCTCGGGCAATCATGCCTCCCTCTTGACCATGATAGCGACTTAGCTTATTAGCACGAAAACCGTCAAATACCATTTCAGAAACATTCCCCAATGTATCAAATAAACCAAGTGGATTCGGCTCAAGTAAACCTATAACTTGCAAACGACCATTAGCATTTTTAGATGACCATGCATAACGAGCAATACCATCTGGCATAGGAAAGGTATTTTCACGGAATGCAGCTTCATCAACCGCAACCCCACCTCGAGAAGCAAATTCCCATTCAGCATTAGTTGGCAAACGGACAAAACCTTTACTTCCATCTTCCGTTGGAAGTTTATCTGCTGCATTTTTAAGTAGCCATTCATTATATTTATGGGTAAATTCTACCGCATCAAACCAACTCATATTAATTGCGGGTAAACTGGTTTTCATATTTACTGAAGGACATTGCTCGCCTTTCATTACGGCATTAAACTGAGCTTCTGTCACCTCATATTTTCCCATTAAGAAATAGCGTTCTTGTTTTTCATTGGCAAAACTACCCGAAATATAATTTGGCGTAGCATATTGCGCATAACCATCTTCATCATTGCTATTGCCACCGAGAGTGACTTTAATATCTTCTAATGGTTTTTTGGTGTTAGTTTTAATTACTCGAAAAACCATACTCCCTTCACAAGGCATGGGTAATACAATATCACCATCTAATTTTTTCGGATTAAAAAATTTTTCTTCCCAAGGTTGGGCTGATACAGCCGTACTGGCCATAATTAATGCTAATAAAGAAAAACGATATTTAAACATCTCGCAGACTCTCCGCAGGTTGAATTTTTACTGCGCGAACTGCCCCTATAGCAGCAACCACGCCAGCAAGTAGAAAAGAGAAAATAAAAGCCAAGCATAAATGTATTGGAGCCAAACGGCTAACAAAATGGGAGCCACTTAAGCTTGTTCCTAGTATTTGATTAAATAATTGACTGCCAAACAAATACAGCCCATAAGATAAAATGAAAGCAATACTACTGAGTACGATTGCTTGAAAAACTAAATAAATACCAACCGCACTTTGTTGAAAACCTATTAAACGTAAAACAGCAATATCCTTACGTTTTCGATCAATATTTGCAAGAAATGCGCCAATAAGAGATAGCACGCAGCCCACTACAGAAGTAAAAAGCAATAACCATAAAAATAACATTTAATACACTATCAATCGCTTTTACATTTTCAATCGCTTTGGATTCCGTTCGAGTATCAATATGAAATTGTTCACGTAGCTTTAGTGCTAGAGGTGCCACATCATCCAAGCTTCTAGCATAAATTCTCGCTCTAGCAAAATTTTTACGGAGTTTATCATTTGGCTTTCCACTTGCTGCAGGGAAAAGTTCCGTTTTCATACCATCGCGAAAGTCTTCAACACCAATTAATAATGACATAGGCACAAAAATTGCAGCACGAGGAAATTGTTGCTCATTTAAAATAGCCTGCACTTTTAATTGCAATAATGCCTTTTCTTCTTGTCCATTTTCATTTCGAGTTGCAACTAAAGTAATACTTTCACCTTGTTTAGCTTGTAGTTTTTCTGCACTTAATGCACTTAAAAATAATGGAGTTCTCATTTTGCAAAGATTGTTGAGTAATTGGATCGCCTGAAGTGGTTGGAATTAACTCCACATTACGAACAAAATTTGCCTCTTTCTTCAAATCAATAATTGTATTAAGTGAACGCGTTAATGGAATCGAGAATTGGGTTTCCGGCTGTTGTTTAAGCCAATCAAACCAGTCTTGAGAAAGATTTAAATTACCAACAATTTTAATTTCTAAATTGGTTGGATCATTAACCAATTGATGACGTAATTGAGAAACAATGCCATATTTCAAACTAAATAGAAGCAATAAAGGAGCAATTACCGCTACCAATGAAGCGATAATACAAAAAGAAACCTTACGATCATAGAAAATATCGTTTAGTGCTAATTTTGCCAATAATGTAAATCTATTTTTCATTAAGATACCCTATTCTTGCGAGTCATTATTGGCTTGTTCAATAAAACAAGACTGACGTAAAGACATATCCAATTTTGCACTAAAAGTACGAAGTTCATTACGTTGCACTAAATCCCAATCGTGAGTTACTAGCAGCACGGCAATTTTTTGCTGTTTTGCTAAGGATAGCATTAAATGAAATAAGACCTCTGAGTGGTGGGGATCTAATGCAGATGTCGGCTCATCCGCTAATAATAAAAGTGGTTTATGGGCAATAGAACGAACAAAAGCGACCCGTTGACGTTCACCTATAGAAAGCTGCTTTGGATATTTTGTCATTAAATGATTGATGTTTAGTTTTTCGCATAGATGATGTAACCAACTTTCATCAGCTAAAATCCCATTTGTTTGACAAGGTAGCAGAATATTTTGCCATACGCTTAAAAAAGGTAATAGCCCACCATTTTGTAACATAAAGCCAAGATTTTTAGAGCGAATCTCAGCCAAAGTTTTTTGCTTATTACTCAGAATAAGGGGGGCTAAATCCATGCTTAAAGTAGCTGAGCTCAATTCATATTGGCTCAAGTTATCCGGTTTTAAAATTAGCCCCATCATTTCCAATAGCGTGCTTTTTCCACAACCGCTCGAACCACAAAGTGAAACGACCTCACCTTCAGCCAAAGATAAATGCGGTAGGGAAACCGTAAAACTTTGCTCCCCTTGTCCGCGAGTTATGGATAAATCTTTAATGGTTAGCACGCTATATCCTTTTCTATGGTAAGGCATCCAATGGTACTGGATATACATTATCGCGAGGATCGGCTCCTTCTGATAAAGAAATCCAACGAGATTGGTCCTCGTTAAAAATACGATAATGACGTAACTTACTATGCAGATCGCGAATAAATTTCTCTTGTTCCTGCACACTCATACCTTTCCAAGTATCTTCATCAATTCCTGTCACTTGACTCTTATAAGGAATGCCATCCAAATATTCACCAAGTAAACCTAAATCTGCCAATTTAGTTGATTTATCTTCCTTAATTTTATTTGGATCTTGTCCCATTGCTGCAGCTACTGAACGAAGTTGTGCAAACATATCTGTTGGTGAAATTAACCCGCTATTTGCCGCATCCGCAATTTTCTTTACTACATCACTCAAATCACTTAATTGTGATTTGGTTAGTAATACTCGAGCCTCGGCGGTTGGGACTGTTGGTTTAGCAAAATCACGGTCACTCACCCAAGCTTTAAATACTGGTGGTGCTTTTGTACCTTTTACTTCCCCTAAATATGCCAATTGCATTGCTTTACCTAATAAAACAGCATCTTCTTCAATTTCAGATTTTTTTCGGATCTCCGCCTGTTTTTTTGTGGTGGCTGTTAATACGCTACCAGCAGCCTCTTCACCTGAGTAAGCTTGTTTTACCTGCTTAGTTAAAGCACTAGCAAGAGTATCTACTTTTTGCCCAAACTCATTCACATCTCCAGCATTGACCGGATAGTAAAGTGGTTTATTTAAATAATTATTAAAAGATAATTCATTATATTGTGCTTGAGCTATTTGATGGTTATTTTTTCCAGATGGTGTTTTAAGATGTAGAGTATAAAGCGCAACACCTCGATGCTGAGCCTCTAAACGTAATTGTTTTGCATCTAACCCCGTAGTCGAAATTGGATTATCCCTTCAATCGCACCGGCGTCAGTAATCAATACTAAATAACGGCCTCCAAAATTATTCCAATTAATTTCATTTAATGCCTGTGATACACCGGCATAAGCATCTTCACTAAATTCTTTTGAAGAAACAGTAGCTTGTTTTAAATTTCGCCACTTTATCCATGAAATCTTTACCATCTTTTACGGTACTTGGATCAACAAACATTTTTGAAGTGTACTCTAATCCAGGTACAGCTTTAGTGCTTGAACGGAACGCCACTAAACCAAATTTAACCTGTTTACCCAAGTTCTCTTTTTCGATTTTTTCATAAACTTTTTTAATTGCATCGCGCGTTCTATTGATGTAGGGGTCCATAGAAATCGTTGAATCAATAACAAATACTACCGCAGCGCTAAACCCAACAATTTCTTGAGGCTGGTTTTGACCTGTTTTGGTTTAGTTTGATTATTGTTTGTTGTGCTTGTAGTTGGTTGAGTGACCGACTTATCATTTTTGCTGACAGATGCGACTTCTAACAAGCGCTCATAAAATCCTTGACTATCCATCACTTCTTCTCCCTGTAAAACAGGTAAGAGATAGAAGTTTTTTTGGAAATCTACAAATTCCTTTGGTTCTTCCGCTAACACTTTTTCACTACTTTTCTTTTGGGAAAGTTCAGCACGAATTGACTCAACTGCTTTTGCTGGAGAATTGTCATTAATAATACTTTCAAGAGTTGCTTTATCCTTAAAGAATAATAAAGACCCCTCGATCGGATGGATTAGTAAAGACCATTGTCATTTGCATATTCCAAGGTACAGCACAATTAGCATCTAACCAACCGACAGTTTTACCAAAGCTATCTGGGCCTACCTGTAATAAAGCCTTATTTCCTACATTTTCCCGTTTATATACATAATAGCGGGAAAAAGCAGGAATTTTTTGACCGCTCTTAGCATCACTTTTTTCTAATAACTCACAACTTGGTGTACTTAACACGCGTTGATAAAGTGTGGTTTTGCCCTCTTGCAGTAATGGTTTTATCTCCTCAGCAAAAACTGACGGAGACATGATTGCTGTTAAGCAACAAAGAGATAAAGTAGAAAGTCTTAACTGTTTCATTATTTTTTCAATGCCTCTAATTTTTCTTTAGCTGTCGCATTATTCGGATCATTACTTAATGCAGTTTCATACCAATAAATTGCTGTTTCCTTATCAGCTTGGAAACAAGAACTACCTTTTTCATATTCCTCCGCATAAGCCAGTGCAATCTCTACATTGCCACCTTGAGCTTGGTTGGCATAAAGTCGTTGAGCAATCGCACATTTATTTGCTTGTTTAGCCGAAGCAATAATTTCTAAAATTTGTTTTGGCTCTGGTTTAGTTTTCAGACAGCTCTGAATAAACGCCAATTCATCATTAGTATTTGTATCCACTGCACAGTCAGATTTTGCCACTGGCTCATCTTTCTTATTTAAGAAGAAATAAGCTCCAACACCACCGCCAATTAACAGAGCTAAAATTAAGGCAATTAAGCCTCCTTTACCTTTTTTCTTTTGCTCTACTGTAACTGGTACTTCAATATTCTCTGCTGGCTCAGTCTGTGTTTCGTTTTGCGCTAAATCTTCAAATACTATAGCTGGTTCTGTTGATTGCTCATTTTCAGCTACAACAATGGGTTCTACCAAAGACTCTTCAATGACTGGTTCTGGTTCAGCTTGCACATGACTTTGTACATTGTCTTCTCGACTGGAGTCACCACCAGCAAGAGATGCTAAGATATTACCAACCATTCTGACTGGGCCACTATCAACAATCGTACCGTTCTGTACATCACGGACAGACATCATATAACGTACATTACCGATCTGTTGAACAAGACTATCAATGAGCCATTTACCAATAACACCTTGCAATACATCATTTTCTAAGGTTAATCCCTCCACCTTATGCCATACTGGTTCTGGATTCCATGGGATTTCATTGCCATTAAAATAGCAGCCATCCTGATTTCGCTGTACTGCAATTTCAACTTCTGTACTACCACTCCATTTCGACGCAGTGAATTTAGCGTATCCTGGACGATCTTCCTCTAATTGAATTCGTAACATTTTCTATTCCTTAGCATTGTGCAGAACGATATAAATCTAATACCGAACCTAACTTTGTATTACTGACCTGATCAATTTCCCGTCCAGCGCTGTGTCCGGCATTTCCTTCAGCAAAGTGACCAAAGGCTACAAACCAGTCAAAAAGATAATTTTTAGTGTAATTATTAGTTTGGTCATCTAATTTAGGTAAACCGTTTACCTTTTCAACTTCCCTATTTTCAAATATTGCTCGCTCATTCATTACACGACTAGCCGGACGTTGAGTCAGTGGTTGATTAACAAAATCTAACCATGCAATAAAATCCGCAATTTCAGTATTAATGGAAAATACTTGACGCTCAGCTAATTGATCACGTTTACTTCCTGCGTTTTCATTACGGAAAACGACCTTAGAAAGTTTATCCTGTAAATGAAGACGATTTGCACCAGTAATCAATTCACCAACTAAACCTTCAACGGCTTCTTTAGTAAAGCCAAAGAATTGCATCAAATGCTGATCAGAAGAAATTGAACGCAAATGTTCAATCCAGGATTTAAATGCAGCCATAGCAAAACGAGATTCCACAATTTTTTCAGCCGGTTTCTCTTCTACGACAACAGGAGCTGGTTCAGCAAATAAATCAAATCCTTCTGAACTAAAACCAAAACCAGCATCAAAGGTATTTGCTGAATTTTCTTGTGCTTTAGTTTCTTCTTCACCTTTGTTTAGTAAGACCTCTTCATAATCAGAAAAAAATATAAAGAACGAATTGTCTCTTCAGGTAATTGAAGACAACGTAAAAAAACTCACCGACCAAAAAGCCCTTTTTACTTAATTCACCAACAATCATTTGTGCTAATTGGCGTTTTTTATTGACCTCTTCGGCTCCTTCACTTTGATACCAAGAAGAAAAACGGTTTTCTACAATATGATGGATAGATTCATTAAGTTGCTCAGTTAAACGTTGAGCTTTCACTTCCGGTCAAAGCAATCGTTTTCAAATAATCACTAATTCGTTGCATCCCACCATCATTCAATTTCATCATTGCATCCCAAGCTTCTTGAGGTTGAGCAACATGTTTTTGAATATCAGGGTCATTAGCAAAAGTACTACGTAAAAGATTAAGCTGACCCAGCCTCTTTTGGGTTAATGGCTAATTCTTCAGTATTATCCATATCTAAAAAAGCCACTTTGAAACCCTGGTTTACGTACTAAAAAAACATTATCAAACGGCTTGCCATTTGCCCATTCATTTAGCCAAGCATAGTTTCCAAAGCGCTCTAAAATTGTTTGTTTCAGCAATCCACCTTGTCCCCAAGACATTTTCAGCATATCTTCATCTTTGGTCAAATCACTACTGATACGCATATCAAACATGGTTATCGCCCAAAGAAGTCCCGGTTTACGTTTAGCACGATCAGTCGGATTATCTCCTTGCGTTTTATTAATCCAACGCTCCAATACAGGACCTACACTATTCACATCGGATTGTTTGGTTGATGGGGTACAAACAATCAAAATGTTCATTTCTTGACTATCGGTATAACGCTCAAAAAGATAAGCTACTTTCCCCCTTAAAATGAGTTGAGATACAGGATTACCTTCTTTTACTTCACTTAAAGAAGTGATTGCTAAACGACCACGGTACCCAGGGAAAATCTAATAAATCAACCGTTTCAACAGCCGGCACTTTAGTTGGGTTAATCAACGGGAAAACTAATTCTGCGGTAAGTGCGGTTAATTCAGCCAAAGAAATGGAAACAGGCTCACCAACATGGCCTTCTTCAATAAAAGGACGAACAGCAATTTGTTCATCTCGATTTGTACCTAAACGCTCAAGCATATCCACATTCATAATACTGTCAGCTTGAGAAAGACCACCACTACCATTATCTTTTACTACTGCGGTAAGTGGTGCATAAACACGTTCAGGATTACCTAATTGAGCCAGTGTTTTTGCAAATTGAATATAGATTTGAGTCAACTCTGGAATTTCTGCCCATAATATGGAGAATAATGTTGCTCTATCTTCAATGCTCAATCTTGGTGCCATGGCTACCGCTCTAGCCCAATAATTAGCCTGTAATACAGATAAAGATTTTCCGAAGCTTTCCTGGGCGTAATCCTGCAAATCAACTACATCATCTTCATTAACACCTTTTACAGGCTGAGCATTTAATTTAGCATTTAAAGGTTTAAGTATTTCATTAATGCGAGATTGTTCCAATTGATAAGTCACACGTTCTTTATCAAAATCGTTGAAATAAGCATTAACTAAAATTTTGGCAACTTCAATTTCATGAAATAAGCGAAGTTCTAAAGGATAGCCTGTAACAGCCGCTTTTGCTGAGCGAGTAAAACGAGTAACCAAACCCGTTGCTTCTTTTCCGCCACCAGGAGGATTGATATGTTTAATGAAATCCAACTGTTGACCGTCAAAAATCGTTTCCAAGTTGCCCTTTTGATCGGCTGCCAGTGCTGAAATTAAGAAAGATTTACCTGCCTGTGATAACCCAAAAAAACCAGCTGTAATTGGTTTAGAAGAAACGGCACCTAGGCGTTTTGCTGTATTACGTAAACGTCTTAATTCAAGAATTAAACCATCAGCCTCATTATTTAAACGGGCAACATTTGGGCGAACATCATTTACCCAATCAATCGCTTGTTGTGATGCTTGGAATACCTTATCCCAAGATTCTGTTAATTGATTATCCGTCATTTTCTCTTCCACCTATCGTTTCACACAGCCAGTATCTAACCAATATAATTTTTGATCACCAAGTCCAGCATCGGTCATTGTGTTTAGATGAAGGGTAATATCCCTTTCTCGTACGCAAGAACGGCCATTTGATGCTGTCACATTTTTTATGTAGAAATTTTCTGCTCTTTCTTGGCTATTACGGCTATTTTTTATACCTAATGTTACTTGTAATACCACACCTTCATTATTCAACATCGCTTTCCATTCACGGCTTTCTATAGAAAGCATATAAAGTGGAGAAGCAACCCAACGCTCCACATTTAATTGGCGGAAACCTAAACGGGTATCACCGCGTACTTCAAAGGAAGTATCTGGGAAATCATAATCCTCATTGTCTAAATCAATATCGTGATAATAAACGTTGCTGTCTTTAATTACGTTATTGTTATCTAAATACCCAATGTATTTCACTGTGGAATAAGCTGTCATTGCCATTGAACGTAAATAGAAGTTGGTTAAACGCATATCTTTACATAAGAAACAAAGCATAGCACCCACTGCTGCAGTCGTTTTTGGATCATCTATACGACCTTGTTTGTGGAATGGATACCAGTTTCCTGTGCGGTAATGATGTAATGGTAAAATCCGTCCGACTGGTAAAGGTAAACGAGAACGGAAGAAGGATTGTACACCAGGCAAACGAGATGGTCGGCCAGTCAGTAACAACACATCACATTGATAGCTGTTGACGACCTCACACAAAGCGTTGAAGGTTTTGCAGATATCAAAATAATCACCACGAATAAATAAACTGTGAATACGTTCTAAATTCACCTGAACCGGTAAATCTAAAATATTAAAATCTGAACGACCTAAGGCACGGCGAATCGGTTCATTAATATAATCCAACACACTTTCTGTAGGCTGTTCTACGTCTTCTAATAATTCACCAAAAGTCTTCCCATTCAATGCATTGGTCTTTTGCATTGGATCATAACCTTCGTACTCTTTCAATACGCGCAAGCCAATTGGGCTGAATACTTGTAATGTCAATTGTTGGCGTAATAATGCATCTTGTACTTTTAATGCCTGATCGCCAATCAATTCAGAAAGAATAGGTTCTGGATCACGTAAACCTGCATTTTTCAAACCAACAGTTAAAGATTCCACTACGACATTACGAATCATATCTAGCAAAATATCATCACCGGCCACTTTGAAACCATCACGGAAACGCTGAGTCGGGATAATATAGGCATTACTACCTGAACCACCGTTTTCTCCATAATCCAGCGAGTAATCGTTGATTACTAAATCTGTTGTACCACCACCTATATCAATAGTTGCGATAGTAATACGATCCTTTTCTTTTTATCTGGACGTTGCAATGCAGCAATAAATTCTTCTGGTCGACCGCCATAGTTATTTTGAGTTTCATTAAATAGATAAACAACTTGCCCACAGGTTGCTTCATCCCATTGAATAATCACCTCAGGTAAAATCGGCCAATATTTTTCTCTTGCACTTTGTGAACTGAAGTCAAAATCATCATCAGATTTATCCCAGCCAAGAGATTTCCAAACTAAGCCGATAGCCTGATAAATAGATTGACGGAAAATTTCTCGTTCAGGTTTAGGCATTGCTGGTGGTACAGTCAAAATAATCGAACGTAAAAAACGCGGTGCTTTAGAATGTTCCAATTTAGCTCGTTGAGCAGGACTGTTAATCTGCATTAATGCTTGCATCAACACTTCTGATAACATAAACGTCATCAATGAACGACGAGAATATTTAGGTTGGAATACAGGCATTTTGCGTTCAAATTCTTCATCAATATCATCCCGCAAAATATGTAATGCTTCACCATACTCATTGATTAATCCTGAAAGTGGATCTGCTGTTGCATAAGGCTCGTAATCTGTTTTTACATAGGATGAGTTAAAACGCCAGCCTTGTTCGTAACGAGCATCATCCCATAAATAACGTTTTGGACTAGATAAACCTGTTGAACCTTCATTTCCCTCTCGACGACTTGCTAAACGGGCGGCCTCCTTCCCTACACGCGCAATTGTTGCCCATTGGAAAGCATCACGACGCCCACTTTGTACAGAAAAATGATCTTTGCCAAAAAACGCTTGGGCAAATTCAACTCGACTTTCAAATGGCTCAGAATACACTCGTTCTGGGCGCGTCAAATCACGTAATTCCAATTCATAGCGTTTTTTCAAACCATCTTTTTCCTGCACGTGATCTTCTATTAAAATTCCACAGGTACGAGAGTTCCCCACATCCAATACCATATCAACTGGAATTGCACGATTAATTTCATCAGAACGATTAGAAATCATTTTAATCCGTGGAATATCAATTTCTTCACCTAGAATAGCCAAAATATTCAAGTAATGACCTTGATGAAATTTAGCAGCAATGTCCATTTTCAGATCATCTGGATGAATTTTTAAACGATCATTTTCGGGAGCTAATTCAGTGAAGAGTTCCAATAACCATTCATTTATCCATTTGTAGTCCAAAAACCACGACATTTGATGAGATTGATAAGCGAGACCAAAAACCGCGCCAGAACGCACATCTTCTTCAGTTGGTGCAAGGTAAGCAACATCAGCACGATTAGGAAAAATTTTAGTATCAAAAGCTAAAGTAACTCGATAAGTATTGCCTTCTACATCTGGTTCAGCTAGTTTAACAATTCGTGCACGCGCCCAGTTATAAGGGCCTTCATCAAAGCCATCTGTAGAAGCTACTGTACGCAAAACAGGAATAGGTAACCAAACACCATCTAATAATTTAAATGACTGTTCTACACTGATTTCATGTTCCACTTTAACCATTCGGCTCAAATCACTGCTATCGCAATAACCTTCACCGCTACGATGTTCAACTAATCGACGAATTGGATGGTTCTCACCGCCAGAGGCGAAGTTTCCCATACTTTTGGTACGCCATTCTTTGTCTTTCCAATCAATTTTTAAACCGAAGTCTAAAAATTGCACCCCACTATTCATAATTAGTGAGATTTCTTTTCCGTAATGATGTAAATCCGGTAACATTTTTATTCTCGCTTCTATTCGTTGTTTATTGGTTCACTAATTCGATTTCATTGTCATTGGGAAGCTCTGTCCTGAGCCATATCCACCTTGACAATCGGCAATACTCTTCGCGCCAGGTTTACAAATTACTTCAGGCAGCTGATAGCTTGAGCCATCGCTACATTTTGCTACACCTTTATTAGTAATATTCAAACCACTGCCTTGCATTTTTTTGCAGAAACATCTCCCGTGCATTGTACGCCGTCACCGCGTTGTACTTGTACTTGACCTACGCCATTTGAGAATGCATATTTTAAGCGTAGAGGTTTACCAGTAGTCTTATCCTGAATCCCCGCCCCAGCATTCCACTGGCCATTTAGAAAATCTACATTACCATTTTGTGTACTAGTTGTTGGAATTTGTAATGGTTTAGCATTAGCATTAGAAGTGGTTTGATTCTTTTTATCATCTTCTTTATTTTTGTCTCAGCCTGAGCATCTGATTTTATTTTTCTGCTAAACGGATCTACTGGTGGTTGCTGATGTTTTTCATCGACTTTATTTTTGATCCTCTTTAGTATCCGGTTTACCCTCTGCTAGAGGGTCTACTGGCGGTTGTTGTTTATTTTCATCTTTATTTTGCTCTGCTTTGGCATCATCTGCTTTATCATTTTTTGATTCATCAGCTTTGGCAGCATCTGTTTCTGTTAATGGTGTATTAAGACCTTCACCTTGCATATTTCCTTCTCCAACAACTGGAGCATCGCCTAGTTGATTTAAAACTGAAGGATCTGTCACAGCCACACCCTTTCCATCAACCCAGCGTCCATTCAGATATCGGTAAAGAACATCTTTCAATTTACGTAATTCTTTTTCTTTTCGGCTTTTTGAGAGTTTTTGTTTGTGGCTCAGAAACTGTGACAGGGTCATTTTTTACTGTTACTTCCTCTTTTGGCCACCATAAATCCTTAAACCACCAAGCCAATAATAAAAGTAATCCAAGTAATAATGGCAATACCCACCAAAACACACGACAAGGATGTTTTTTCACAACGACAGGTTCAACTGGCGTTATAGGTAAAGCTGGTTCAATTGGTTTTGGTGCTGCAGCTTGTAAAGAAAGGAATGGGTTACCGTGCGCAGCTGCATGTTTTTCTAGAAATCCCCAGAAAGTGATCACTGGACGATCATTGACTAAATAAACATGTTCAGGATTAGGAAAGCGCAAGGCTTTGAGATTTCAGGATCGGTAATATCATCAGGATTGCCGCCACAGAGTAAACGGGCAAATAGCAGTTGATCGCCTTTGGAAGAGGGAGATTGAATGAGTTCTTTACCTAACTCCAGTGCAGTTCGTTCAAAAATTTTTCAATTCTGCTCGAGCATTTTCACGCTCTTCCTCTGTAGCTGAGGTCCAAGGAATAATCATATATTGCCCATCTGCACGAGTGGAATCAAACGGTACATACCAATCGATTTTATCCCCCTGTTCATTGCGCTGTGGGATCGCTAAATATTCAGCAAAGGAACGACCTCGCTTAAACTTAAGTGCATCTCGCAACTGGGATGCTACCGTATAAACTGCCATGCCATCTTGACCTAATGGCGTATAGTTTTTGATTTCACCACTTCTCAACAATGCACTTAACATAAAAAAACTCCGCGGACTAAAACTTATTAAAATAGCTACCATTCTATAAAAGTTGAGATGAAAAATGAAGACATATTTATATGTTTTGTAAAGAAATATAACGTTTTAAATCATTAAATTTTTATATGGGATAAATAAACTTTCTTAATACTATTAAGTGTTGCTTCATAGAAACACTCTTAATTAACGTAAATACTATAAAATAGTTTTACGTAGCACTCTATTTCATCATTCTGCCGTGCTAAAAAGTGCGGTTATCTTTTACTCAAATTTCGCTATATACAAAAAAATACAATCGCTATATACTTATAAAAAAACAGCGAATTTTGAGTTATATGAACAAATCATCTCTTACTTTTCCTCTTTTACTTTGCCTCCTTATCGGGTTGGTTTTATTTTCACTCTCTTGGGGACGTTTTGCGATTCCACTTGAGAATGTGGTACAAAGTCTTATTGGCAGCAACGCCAATGATGTGCAAAACAACATTATTTTTAATCTTCGTTTGCCTCGTGTAATTGCTGCCATACTTGTCGGTGCTTCGTTGGCCATTGCTGGCGTGGTATATCAAGGTATTTTCCGTAATCCATTGGTTTCACCTGATATTCTAGGCGTGTCTAATGGCGCTTGTGTCGGTGCGGCATTGGCGATTTTAGTTGGTTCTAGCATGCTTGGCATCCAAACCTTTGCCTTTATTGGTGGTTTGGTTGCAGTCATACTTACTATGAATTTACCGCGTTTGATTCAACGTGATTCTACGATTGTTTTAGTACTATCAGGCATTATCGTTTCGGGCTTTATGATGGCGACATTAGGCCTATTAAAATATCTTGCTGATCCTGAAACTCAGCTGGCTGACATTGTGTATTGGCAATTAGGTAGCCTAACCAAATCTAACTACGACAACTTGCTCGTCCTTTCACCAATTATTTTACTTACTACTCTTGGCTTATTTTTAATGCGTTGGCGTATCAATGTGCTTTCATTGGGGGATCGTGAAGCAAAATTAATTGGGGCAAATATTCGATTAGAACGAGGATTAATGGTGGTTTGTGCCACGTTGTTGACCGCTTCATCCGTTTGCTTAAGCGGCACAATTGGTTGGCTTTGGTTTAGTGATTCCGCATTTAGCGCGACTTTTTATCGGCGATAACAATGTCAAAAGCCTGCCGCTTGCTGGACTTATTGGCGCGATTTTCTTGCTCGTTATCTATACCCTCGCCCGTAATTTATACATTCAAGAAATTCCACTTGGCATTCTCACCGGCTTTATCGGTGCGCCATTCTTTGCTTGGGTTCTGATTAAACAAAAGGTGGTGGACTAATGCTGAAAATTGACAATCTGTATTACTGGCACAACGTTGAACATTCACTACTCAACGGCATTGATTTAACCTTACAAAAAGGTGAATTACTGACGATTCTTGGGGCCAACGGTCGTGGCAAAATCAACGTTATTAAACTGTATCGCGGGGCTTTTGAAACCAAAGAGCGGTCAGATTTTGCTAGATAATTGCAAATTAAGCGACATGAGCAGTAAACAAATTGCTCAAAAAAATTGCTTATGTCTCGCAACATAGCCCACAAACCTATCAATATCGTGTACGTGATTATGTGGTGCTTGGTCGTGCTGCGCATTTAGGTGTGCTTGATAAGCCAAATGAAGCGGATTTTGCCTTGGTTGATGAAGCCTTAAATAAACTGGGTATCAGTCATTTTGCTGACAGAATTTATATGCAAATGAGTGGTGGTGAAAAACAACTAGTCAATCTTGCCCGTATTTTGGTGCAACAACCTCAACTGATTTTGTTTGATGAACCCACTTCGGCATTAGATTACGGTAATGTCTTTTAAGACCTTAAGCCTAATCAAAGAGCTCTCATTGCAAGGCTTTACCATAATAATGACAACACATAACCCCGATCATCCGATGTTGTTGCATAGCGCACTGCCCCATAGCCGCGTAACCATATTAAATGAACATGGTAAATTACAAAACAGGCACCGCGCCAGAAATTATTACTGAAGCTAACCTAAAAGCACTTTATCAAACGGATTTGCGCTTAGTTGATGTACCTGCGTTACAACGTCAAATTTGTGCAATTACCCATTTATAAACCCACTATAAGGACATTCATATGTTGAAACATTCTCTGAAAAAAAGGCTTAATTGCCCTCTCCCTAGCAGCTTGTTTTGCTCTGCCTTTGCAAGCAAAAATCGTGACGGATGTTGAAGGGAATAAAATTGAATTACCGGATAACGTACAACGTGTTGCCGATCTTTGGCATGCAAATAACCAAATCGTCTTGTTATTAGGCGGTGCTAATAAACTGGTCGGCACAACCACATCTATCGCAGCCAATCCTTGGTATAGCGAAGTATATCCAAATATCAAAAACGTACCGGTATTAACCAACGGTGAAACCATTCAAACAGAAGAATTGTTGAGCCATAAGCCGGATGCGGTATTGCTCTCGAAAAAATCCATGTTAACTGAAGTGGAACAAGCTGGCTTAAAAAGGCGTACGTGTGAGTTTCCAAGATTTTGATGGTTTGAAAAAAACCGTACGTATCACGGCTGAAGTGTTAGGTGATAAAGCCCCTGAAATTGCAGAAAACTACATTAAAGAATTAGAAGGCAACATTCAATTTGTGGAAAATCGTCTCAAAGGCCTTAAAGATGAACAACGCCCAACGGTGTTACATATCACTAAAGGCTCTGACTTATTGATGATTGATGGCGGCAAATCGATGATTGGTGAATGGATTAAATTAGCAGGCGGTAAAAAGCGTGTTACCTGATGAAGCCAATATGGTAACCGTCACCGTAGAAAGCATTATTCAAGCAAATCCTGATGTCATTATTATCGGCAGCAGCGGTAATAAAGCGCAATCGGCTATTGAAAAATCAAAGCTGACCCAGCATGGCAATCAATAAGTGCGGTCAAAAAATAACCGTATTTATGCCAACCCGACCGGCACGTTCCCATGGGATCGCTATAGTGCAGAAGAAGCCTTTACAAATTCTTTTGGGCGGCTCAACTTTTCCACCCTGAACAATTTAAAGATTTAAACATGGTAGAAAAAAACGCAAGCTTTCTATAAAAAAGTATTACGGTTATGCGTTAAGTAAAAGAAAATGCTGAGCAAATCTTAAAAAGGGTTATCACCAATTAAGTAGTATTTTTCAATTTATATATTTATCTATATAATGTCTACTCTTTTTAACTTAAACATAAGGAAATGCTAAATGAAAATTAGTGCAAGAAACCAACTTAAAAGGTACTGTAAAATCAATCGAAACTGGCTCAGTGAACGCAATCGTACACATTGATATCGGTAACGGTAACATCATTTCTTCTACCATCTCTATCGATGCTGTAAAAAGAATTAGGTTTAGCAGTTGGTAAAGAAGCATATGCGATTATCAAAGCGACCTCTGTAATGGTTGGTGTTGAATAATCTCAACTAAACTGTTCAGAATCTATATAACCGTACTCAATAAAGTGCGGTTATTTTTTGTCTTTTCTCTCTAATCTCTTTATTCCCCTTCTAATAAAATGCATTTTTATCCTTAACTAAAATGAAACGATCTTTTGCTCTATTTTGTTATTTATTAACTTTTCATTAATTATATTATATAATTTTTTTACACATTATCAATTTTCGGTTAATAATCTACTTTTTGGATTATTCTGTTAAACTTAGAGAGAAAAATGACAAATCAACGTTTTATTACCATTTTTAGGCTATGTCGCAACATTTACTTCTGTTTGTATGTATGTGTCTTACTTGCAACAAATTGGTCTAAATTTATCAGGTCAAAAAGGTGGTTGGTTACAACCTTTTGCCACGATGATTAACTGTAGTTTATGGGTGGCTTATGGTTTGCTGAAAAGAAAAACGCGATCTGCCTATTTCGTTAGCAAATGCGCCAGGTGTGATCCTTGGCTTTAATTACTTTCGTCACCGCCTTATAACACTATAAAATCTCATACAAAAAAGACCGCACTTTTTAGAAATTTTAAAGTGCGGTCTTTTTATTTATTAATTTTAATTCATTTAAAACCTGAAAAATTATGAAGTTGTATAATCTTCCTTTCTATTGCATTCTATAGCTGAACAGACGTTTAGACGTCTAAACCAAAACAAAAACAATAGAAGGATTAATTATGACAACATTTCATTTAGCAGGATTTCCGCGCGTAGGCGCAAAGCGTGAACTTAAATTTGCTCAAGAGCGTTACTGGCGTGGCGAAATTGCGGAAGCGGATTTATTAGATATTGCAAAAAGATTACGTGAACTTAAACTGGCAACACCAAGCCAAGGCAAATGCCGATTTTTGTCGCAGTGGCTGATTTCACGCTTTACGATCACATTTTTAGATTTACAAGTGGCAACAGGTGCGATTCCTGCTCGCTTTGGTTTCGATAGCCAAAAACTTTAACACTCGATCAATATTTCCAATTGGCGCGTGGTAATAAAACCCAATTTGCGATTGAAATGACAAAATGGTTCGATACCAACTATCACTATCTTGTACCAGAATTCCATAAAGAGACACAATTTAAAAGCCAATCCCGAACATTATGTGACACAAATCCGTGAAGCTAAAGCACTTGGGTATCAAGTTAAACCAACAATCGTTGGTCCACTCACCTTCCTTTGGTTAGGGAAAGAAAAAGGCGCTGCATTTAATCGCTTTGATTTATTAGCAAAACTCGTGCCAGTTTATGTTGAAATTTTAAATGCGTTAGCTGCAGAAGGAGTGGAATATATTCAAATTGATGAACCTGCTCTCACCTTAGATTTACCAGCAGAATGGATTGCCGCTTATCAAGCGGTTTACGCCACTTTTGCTGAACAAGTGAAAGCGAAATTATTGCTTGCGACTTATTTTGGTTCTGTGGCAGAACATGCTGATTTATTAAAAGCCTTACCTGTTGCAGGTTTACATATTGATTTAGTACGTGCACCTGAACAACTTGTTGCCTTTGCAGATTATGACAAAATCTTATCTGTGGGCATTATTGATGGCCGTAATATTTGGCGTGCAAATTTAAATCAAGTATTAGATGTGGTTGAACCATTAAAAGCGAAATTAGGCGATCGTTTATGGATTGCGCCAAGCTGCTCTCTCCTTCATACACCTTATGATTTAGAAGTCGAAACACAGCTACAAGCTAATAAGCCTGAGCTTTATCAATGGTTGGCTTTCACGTTACAAAAAATTCAAGAATTACGTGTTATTAAGACTGCACTAGAGCAAGGCCGTGAAGCGGTTCAAGCTGAATTAGATGCTTCTCAAGCAGCTGCGGATGCACGTAAAAACTCGCATGAAATTCACCGCACTTGTGTCGCAGAACGATTAGCAAACTTACCGAAAAATGCCGACCAACGTAAATCGCCATTTGCGGAACGCATTAAATTACAAAATGCGTGGTTAAATTTACCACTTCTGCCAACCACGAATATTGGTTCTTTCCCACAAACGACAGCCATTCGTCATGCTCGTGCAGCCTTTAAAAAAGGCGAACTCAGCTTAGCTGATTACGAAGCTGCAATGAAAAAAGAAATTGAATTTGTTGTACGTGAACAAGAAAAATTAGACTTAGATGTATTGGTACATGGCGAAGCTGAACGTAATGACATGGTGGAATATTTCGGCGAACTACTCGATGGTTTTGCGTTCACTAAATTTGGTTGGGTACAAAGTTATGGTTCACGTTGCGTGAAACCGCCGGTTATTTACGGTGATGTTACTCGCCCAGAACCAATGACAGTACGTTGGTCACAATATGCCCAAAGCCTTACCAATAAAGTGATGAAAGGCATGCTGACTGGTCCAGTCACGATCTTACAATGGTCTTTCGTGCGTAACGATATTTCTCGTGAAACGGTCTGTAAACAAATTGCGGTAGCGCTTTCTGATGAAGTATTAGATTTAGAAAAGGCAGGCATCAAAGTGATTCAAATTGATGAGCCAGCTATTCGTGAAGGTTTACCGTTAAAACGTGCAGATTGGGATGCTTATTTGAAATGGGCGGGCGAAGCCTTCCGTTTAAGCTCAATGGGTTGCCAAGATGATACACAAATTCATACGCACATGTGTTATTCCGAATTTAACGACATTCTACCGGCTATTGCAGCCCTAGATGCCGATGTCATTACTATCGAAACCTCGCGTTCTGACATGGAATTACTCACCGCATTTGGTGATTTCAAATACCCGAATGATATTGGCCCAGGTGTATATGACATTCACAGTCCACGCGTGCCTGCAGCAGAAGAAATTGAACATCTTCTTCGCAAAGCATTACAAGTGGTGCCGAAAGAACGTTTATGGGTAAACCCAGACTGTGGTTTGAAAACACGCGGTTGGCCAGAAACGATTGCGGCATTAAAAGTGATGGTTGATGTCACGAAAAAATTACGTGCTGAATTAGCATAAAATCAGTAAAAAGAAAGGCGAACATGAGAGATTATCTCTGTTCGCATTTTCTTTTAGTTCAAAAACTAATTCATTTTTGACCGCACTTTACAAGCTAATATATTCCATTTTCACCTTGCAGAGGCTCTTCAATAACTGCTCTGCCATCTTGCGGTGACTTAAACGCAAATGGTTTCTCTGCAAATACCACTCGCTCAATTTTCGATACATCCAATTGATTTAAATAAGCAAAAATTAATCGCTGTTTGCATAGCCGGGTAAGCTTGGGTTAAATGCTGCATTTTCTGCATATCGACCACAAATCATTTCACCCATTTTTTTAAATAAAATGCCAACACCATGAGGGCTTTTAGAATAAGGTGAATGTGCTCGGTTTGCCCCTAAAATCGCTTTATTTGCCACTTCATCTTCTGTTGTCAATGTAAAACCTTGTTCTTCTTTGTTTAATAGAAGCAAATCAACGCCTAAATCTTTCGGGCCAAAGCTATCGGGTAAATATTGAGGAAGTGGATTATTTTGACTGTGTGGCAAATGGATTTTCAAATCTTGCGCTTGATAAAAGCTCATTCATAAATTGACGGCAGTGACCACAAGGCGTGTAATTTACCACGATATCCGTGATGCGAGGTTCATTGCGTAACCATGCATGGCTAATCGCACTTTGTTCAGCATGGATGGTTTGAGCCATGCTACTACCCTGAAATTCTTGATTCGCACCAAAGTAAAAATCACCACTTTCACCAATCGCAATCGCTCCAACATGAAATTCTGAAATGGGTGTGTGGCTATAACAAGCTGCTACGGGCAAAAGTGCCAAACCTAATTGAACAGGCGTAAGCTTAAATTCATCACAAATTGACCGCACTTTTTCAGCCGGTAAAAAACCTTTCCATTCTTGTTCTTCTAATGCAGAAAGAATTGCATTTGAAAGTGGCGAATCGGCTAATGCTTGTTGAATTTTTTGTTGCATATTAAATCTCCTTATTTTTTTATATGCCCATTCTACGATATTTGAGAAAAAAACCTAAATGCTAAAAGATTTTCGGAAATATGTTTCCAATCATTTATCAACATTAAAAATAAACAAAAAAATAACCGCACTTTTAAAGTGCGGTCATAAATTAAGATATTTTATTTACTCGTTTTATAACAATGATGGCGCAACACCAAGTAATTTTCTTGTGTAATCCACTGTTGGGTGGTTGAAAATATCTTCAGTGCTACCCGTTTCCAAAATTTGACCGCCGTACATCACGACAATGCGATCAGATACTTGGCGTACGGTTTGGATATCGTGAGAGATAAATACCATGGCAAGATTGAGTTCTTTTTTCAAATCCGCCAATAAGTTTAGCACTTGAGCACGAACAGATACGTCTAATGCAGAAGTCGGCTCATCCGCCACAATCAGTTTTGGATTCAGCGCTAAAGCACGTGCAATCGCCACACGTTGTTTTTGCCCGCCCGATAAACGAGTTGGCTCAACTTGTGCTGCAGAACGTGGTAAACCTACGCGAGAAAGCAAGTCATACACGCGTTTTTCCCGTTCATGGGGTTGTAACACATTGTGAATATCCATTGGATCACGCAAAATATCCAACACTTTCATGCGAGGATTCAGTGCGGTTGCTGGGTCTTGGAAAATGACCGATACTTGGCGACCGAATTGTTTTCTTGCTTCTGAGCTGCCATATTGCATTTGTAAGCCGTTGAATTTCACTAAACCTGATGTTGGTTTAAGAAGGCCAATAATCACGTTGGCTAAGGTAGATTTCCCGCAGCCAGACTCCCCAACTAAACCAATGGTTTCCCCTGCTTTGATGCCAAGACTCACATTGTTCACCGCAGTGAATTTTTTACGTCCAAACAACGAACCGTCGCGAGAAGGAAATTGCACCACGATATTTTCTAAATCGATGATGTTTGTTCTTTAATGACTTTAATACTACTGCTCATATTATGCTCCTTTCGCTTCCGTTACAGGCTTAGCTAGATGAGAAGCCCACAAGTGAGACGGCTCGCCTTCCACAGCGGTTAATACCAATTTTTGTTCTGGATTTGCATCTGGTCGCAATGAACGACTTGCAAAACGGTCACCTGTAGCAAAATCGTAAGGCGATGGTACGCTGCCTGGAATTTGATATAGGCGTTTCGCACGGACTTCAGTTGAAAGTACAGAGCCCAATAAGCCACGGGTATATTCGTGAGTTGGATTAGCAAGCAATAAGGATGTTGGTGCCATTTCAACCACTTGCCCTGCATACATTACCGTAATGTGGTGGGCTAATTGAGCAACCAAGGCTAAATCGTGGCTGACAAAACACCATTGCAAACCCCAGTTTTTCACGTAGTTCATTCAATAATTTCACTACTTCAGCTTGAACGGTTACGTCTAATGCAGTTGTTGGTTCATCGGCGATTAATAATTTCGGTTCACGAGTTAATGCCATTGCAATCACCACACGTTGACGTTGACCACCAGAAAGTTCGTGTGGATAACGATTCAACACTTTTTCAGGATCAAGGTGTACCCATTCCAACAATTTTTCTGCGGTATGGTGACTGCCACGTTTGATGAGCTGTGCCATTTGATCTTTAATACGCATTGATGGGTTTAACGCACTTAAAGAGTCTTGGTAAATCATCGCAATTTCAGAACCACGCAATTCACTTAAATTGTTAGAATTAAGTAAGCTATGTTGTTTGCCACTACGGTCGGTGAAAAGCACTTCCCCGGTAATTTTTGCTGTTTTTGGTAACAAGCCCATGATAGAGAATGCGGTAATAGATTTACCACAACCAGACTCACCTACTAACCCCATGGTTTCCCCTTCATTTACGGTGAAGCTGATATTATCGACCAATGGAATGTCACCATAACGATTTGGGAAACGAATAGATAAGTTTTTCACTTGTAAAATCGGTTTTGCATTTGGATCTAATTGCATACGATTAGTACGTGTGATTTCTTTTTTTCATGTAATTTGAGTAAGTAACGTTTTTAACGCAAGACCTTCAGAAAGCGCTTCTTGTACGTCAGTAGAAAGACGTTCATCTGATTTGCCTTCTGGTTTTTTACCGCCTTTTAAGCGCGGGTTAACCAATGCATCAGTAAGACCTTCCGCTAAGATATTTAAGGCTAACACGGTTAAAAGAATCATCACACCTGCAAAGGTTGTCGCCCACCATGCACCATTTAATACGATGTTACGACCTTCAGAAAGGATGTTACCCCATGAAGGATGTGGTGGTTGTACACCTGCACCCAAGAAAGAAAGTGAAGCTTCGAATACTATAGCATCTGCCACCATTACGGTTGCGAAGACTAAAACCGGTGCAGCAGTATTGCGTACAACGTGTTTGAGAAGAATATAAGTACGGCTACCACCAATCACGCGTTCAGCACGCACATAGTCTTCATCCCATTGTGATACCACGTTCGCACGAACCACTCGAGCAAGTTGCGGGGTATAAACTACGGCAATGGTGATGATAATGACCGGTACAGAGTTACCAAAGGTTGCTAATAACACTGCCGCTAATGCGATACCCGGGAAAGCCATTAAAATATCCATTAAGCGCATAATAATTTCATTGCCCCATTTATCAGATGTCGCTGCAGTAGCCCCTAAAACACTACCGAAAAGAATGGCACAAGCTACCGCACCTAAACCGATAAATAAGGACGTTTGGGCGCCGTAAACAATACGAGAGAAAATATCACGACCAAGTCGATCAGTCCCAAACCAATATTCCGCACTTGGAGCACGCATACGTGCGATCACTTCTAATGGATCATGTGTTGCGACCCAAGGGGCAAACACCGCCACTAAAGCAACGAAAACTAAGAATAATAATGAAATTTTTGATGCGGTGGAAAGTGCTCGGAATCTCGCACCGCTTGCAGCTAATCGATCTGCTAAACCTTGACGAAACATTATAGACTCCGAATTTTAGGGTTAATCAATACATAGAGAATATCAACGATAATATTCACTAAAACGAAGGTAAAGGCGATTGTTAGTACCACACCTTGTACTAAGTGCAAGTCATGGTTGACGATACCGTTAAAAATCAATTTACCCATACCTGGTAAGTCAAAGATTTGTTCGATAACTACCGCACCACCAAGTAAGTAACCTACACGTAAGCCTAATACAGTCACAGGTGTAATTAAGGCATTACGTAATACGTTGTGACGAATAACGGTTGCATAAGGCACACCGTTACCAATCGCTGTTCTCACATAGTCTTTATCCATTTCTTCAACCATGGTTGTACGCACCACACGAATTAATGACGCACATACTGGCACAGCAAGTGCAAGAGATGGCAAAATCATGGAATTGATATACCCCATTGGGCTTTCGCTGAATGGTACAAAACCACCAGAAGGCAACCAATCTAATTCCAAAGAGAACCATTGAATAAGTAAGATACCTAACCAGAATGATGGGGTCGCAACCGCTGCAACAGAGATTAAACGAATCACTTGGTCTACCCAGCTATCACGATAAAGCGCTGCAAGTACACCTAATGAGAAAGACACTACTGCCGCAAACACCACGCCAATTAAGGTAAGTTGTAATGTGATTGGGAAAGATTTCGCTAGCATGCTACTGATGGGTAATTCTGGTGGCATCGTCACACCAAAATCCAATACAAGTAAGTTGCCTAAGAAACGAAAATATTGAACAAAGAGTGGATCATTTAAGCCATGTGATTCGCGGTAAAGTTGTTTTGCCGCTTCACTAGCACTTTCGCCTAATGCCACTGTAGCAGGATCACCCGGCGTGAATTGAAGCACGACAAAGACGAGTGCTGTTACACCAAGTATCATGACCGGCAAAGCCATCAATCGGCGTAACAATAATCGAAGTATCATTTCCATCTGACCTCTCCTATTCTATTTTGAGAAATTCATTAAATTAAAAAAATGAAGTGAAAACAATCAAATTAAAAAAACAAAATGATTTATACAAATCATAATATCCGCTCTATACCCTGTCAATCCAAGTACCTAGGGCAAAAGTTCAAATCTGTGATCGGCTTCACAAAGATTTTTTTGAAATAAAATAGAGAGCAAAAATGATTGAAAAACAGGGGAAAAAATGACCGCACTTTGGTGTTAAAAAGAAAGAAAAAAGGCTGTTGATTGCTCAACAGCCCAAACATTAAAAAGTGCTTTTATTTACGGCCCACACCGAGGAAAGATAAACCGGTTGTCGCTAATGGTTGATAACCTTCAAGGCTGCTATCATCCCATGCTGAAGGGAGTTTACGGTGAACAATCGGATAAAGTGGTACTTCAGCCGCAATGATGTTAATCGCTTCTTCCCATGATTTTTTCGCTTCAGCGTGATCTTTTGCTCTCACAGCTGCATTGAGCAATTCTGTCACTTTCGCAAATTCAGGGGTGTTGCTCCAGCGGAAACGACGTTTCGGCCATACATCACCACGATACCACCAGCTTAAAAGCAAGTCTAAGTCGTTACCAAACACGGATGGGTCACCCGGCGCGATGGCTACTTCATACACACCTGGATCCACGTTGTTGCTATATAACGCACCCGATTGTAAGTGTTGTAAAGTGACTTTCACACCTGGAATCTTGTTCCAAGACTCTAAAATCAATGGTGCAGATTCTTTCACCCAGTCATGGTCGGTTGCGAGCAATTCAAATTTAAGCTCAGTTACACCGGCTTCTTTTAATAATGCCGCTGCTTTTTCCGGATCATAAGGATATTGAGTTGATGCCTTAATATAATCTGGGTGAGTCGTTTGTAAGTATGATGTTGCAGCTTCTGCATTACCATCAAATACAATATCAACAAGTTTTGTCAGTGTTTAAACCATAGTGTAACGCTTGACGTACTTTTGGATTGTTAAACGGAGCTTTTCTCACAGTTAAACATTAAGAATAGCAAGCCGAAAGATTGAACAGATTGCACTTGTTGTTTTTTGTTTTTCAAAGCGACTAATGTCTAAATAAGGCACACTTTCCATTGCTTGAGTACGTTTAGACTCTTGTGCAGTTACACGAGCGGCTGCATCAGAAAGTAATAACCAAGACATTTTTTCAACTTGTGCTGGATATTTACCATTGTAAGGTTCATAAGCTTCAAAGACGATTTTGTCATCTTTCACTGCTGAAACAAATTTGAATGGGCCAGAACCAATTGGGTGTGCATCAAATGCAGATTGTCCCACTTTATCGATCACATGTTTCGGTACAATTTTCACGCAAGTTAAGCGGTTAGCGAATAAAGCAAATGGATATTTCAATTTAAATTCCACCATTTTATCATCTACCGCTTTCACACTTTCAACGAAATCAATAAACATCACAAATAGTGATTTATTGGCTGGATCCATAATACGATTGAAGGAATACACAACGTCTTCAGTGGTAACAGGTGCGCCGTCATGGAAAGTTGCGCCTTCACGTAAAGTAATACGCCATGTTGTTTCATCAACTTGTTCTGGCTCTTTTCCTGCTAAAGCAAGATAAGGTTCACGAGTTGCAGGATGCAAATCCACTAAACCTTCAAAAATATGCAAGTTTGCGGCATAAGGTGAAGCACCGCTTGATGTCATTGGATCAAAACCAGTAGAAAGTGGATAAGCAATCCCCGCTTCAATGGTTTTACCTTTAATGTCTGCAGCAAAGGCTTTTGGTGCAAATGTGCCTAATGTGCCACTAAATGCAAGACCTGCCCCCACGCCAGCCATTAGCTTCATAAAATGACGACGAGATTCATTTGTTTCAAAGGAAAAAAATGCTTTGTCATACTAAACTCCTGATGAGTAATAAAATCACATTTTTGGTTTTTAAACCTAGCCAAACATTTCATTCGAAAATGAAGTAAAGCAATCAAATCTTAGAATAAAATGATTTGCATCAATCATAATCATCTTCGATTCATTCTGTCAAAGGGGAAATATTGAATGTGTGATCTACTTCACAGAGTTTTTTTGCACTTGAAAATAAAAGTTTTTAACTATGTATAAATTATTATAAATAGATTTTAACTATTGAATCACTAGATAATATGAAATAGCCATCAGAAAAAATGACGCTTATAATGACCGCACTTCCCAGGCAAGGGAATAACATTTTAATCAACAATAAAGAGGAAAATACTATGTCAAAAACATCAATCGGTTTAGATAAAAAAGCATCTGAAAAATTAGCAGCAAAAATTAAACGAATTATTAGCAACCTATCAAGTATTCTATACTAACGTACGTGGTTACCACTGGAATATCAAAGGTGTAAACTTCTTTTGAATTACACGCAAAAATTTGAAGAAATCTACACAGATTTAGTAGAAAAAGTTGATGAGGTCGCAGAACGTATCTTAACTTTAGGTTACACACCACATAACGGTTATTCACAATACTTCAAAGACTCACGTATTAAAGAAGAGTTAGGAGTAAGTGATGCACAATCTTGCTTAAAAAGGCACATTAGAAGGATTAAAAGTATTACTTGAGCAACAACGTGAAATTCTTGAATTAGCAGGTGAATCTGATGATGAAGGTACAGCGTCTCAAATGAGCGACTACATCAAAGAGCAAGAAAAAAACTTGTTTGGATGTTCCAAGCTGCTTGCCAAACTTGCCATGGTTAATTTGGCATTCATATAAAAGAAAACCTGCTGAAAAGCAGGTTTTTATTTTGTTTTAAAATATGTATATCTATACTATTATCTCTTGCTTTTACTGATTCGGTTTCTGCATTTTTTTAAACATATCTAAACTTTTTTCTTGCAGCTTATCTAATTCTTTAAGCATTTCGTCCGTATAGCCTGCTTTTTTTAATCCAATACTCTGCTTCTTTAGCATCCATATTGCCTTGTCCACTCAATGCCATAGCGGCTAATTCATCAAGCACTTCTTGGTTACCTGATTCTGCAGCCTTCTTAAGGAAAAATAATGCTTTATCCTCATCTTGCTCGACACCAAAACCCTCACCATAGATATAATATAACTCAAGTGCTGCTTCCGCATTATTGAGCTCTGCAGCGCGTTGATAGTATTTAATTGCTTTAGCTAAGTCAGCTTTTTCTGCATAATACAAACCTAATTGATAAAGTGCTTCTGGTTCATCATTGCTCGCTGATTTTTCTAACCAATATAATGCCTCTTTGTTATTCTCCTGCTTGTAGTAAAAAAAATTCATTGCGAGCAAATATTGTGCATAGCCATGTTCTTTTTCTGCAGCTTTAACTAATAAAGGCTTCGCTTTTTTCAATTTATCTTCTTGAATATAAAGATCGGCAAGATTCGTCATCCCTAGCGCATTATTTTGTTTTGCTGCCATTTCATAGTATTTCATCGCCTCTTTGATACTCAAAGAAGTGCCGATTCCAAATTCATAAGCATAGCCTAAAGAATTCGCATAATGCATATCACCAGAATCTACTTTCTTTTTAAGTGCATTGAAACCTTCTTTCATCAATTTTTCATCTTCTTGAATTTCACCCAATTTAATTTTGGCGGCTTCATTTCCTAATTCAAGCGATCTTTTTGCTACTTGAGTAGCTTCCTTCAAATTGTCATGATTTTGTTGATGAATAGAGAGGAAAAATAAAGCATCCGCATTCTCTAACTTTACAGCTTCAAGAAAATACTCTACCGCTTTCACACGATTCACGGGGCGCGTAATACCGTAGAAATAATCATAACCTTCTTCATAAAGTTTTTTTGCTTTTTCAGCACGCTGGGCTTGAGTCATGGGTATCTGTTCAATCATCGCAAAATCTGTTAGCCCCTCATTCGATTTCACGGGTATAAGATGAGTTTGTAGATTTAATACGGTTGCTGCAATTAATGCGACGATATTTGTCATTTGGATTCCTTTTGCTGGGATTGTTCAGCTTCTATTCAAGAATAATAAGCGGTTAAATTTCTTCCTTGTTTTGCAAAAACACGATGAAATTTAACCGCGCTTCATTATTTTTTCTGATTTAATTTTGCTTCTAATGCTTTAATTTTTGCTTTAATTTTTTTGTTATCCCGTTTGGTTTCTTTCTTTTCAATTTCATATCCTTGTTTATAAGCTTCTAATGCCGCATTATCATCTTTGGCAAATTCTTCATAACGCTCTGCCAATTGATAATATAAATTATATGGCGCTTTTTTTCTTTTTCACTTAAACTTTCATCCAATGAAATTATGTTATTAAATAACGCTTCTGCCATTTCATAATTTCGTTCAACACCTCTGCCTTCTAAATAGCGAATAGAAAGCTCATTCATGGCTTCTAAATTTTGTAATCGAAATGCTTCCTCTAATAACTCTACAGCTTTCTTATCATCCTTTTCTATACCTTCGCCATTTTCATATAAATAACTTAACTCAAGCATAGCCTGAGAGTCATTTAATTCAGCACCTTTTTGATAATAATAAATCGCTTTTTTTATATCCTGATTATGATAATAACTCGCTAAATACATGATGGCTTGGAGGTTATTATTTTCAGCCGCTCTATTTAGCCAATAAAGTGATTCTTCTGAGCCCGCTTCATAAATGCTATAACCTAAATTGTATTGTGCCACATCATTATTTTTTTCAGCCGCTTTCAGCATAAGTGGTTTAGCTTTTTCAATTTTATCTTGTTCAAGATAAAGTTCACTTAAATGTCCTAATGACATCGCATTACCTTGCTCAGCTGAAGGGGTAAAAACTTTAATTGCCTGTTTAATATTCTCTTCAGTGCCGATACCGAAACGGTAAGCATAGCCAAGTACATTAGAATAATGTAAATCGCCTTGTTCAACCTTCTCTTTTAATGCCTTAAAGCCTGCCTTATATAATTCTTCAGAATTCCCCTAAATATTCCTGTTCGGAAATTTCCGCCAATATATATTTTCCTGCCATGTTTCCTAGTTCAATAGCAGAATCAGCATATTTTCTAGCTTGTTCAAGATCGCCATTATCTATCGCATTCATCCCTAAGAAAAAGAGGGCATCAGCGTGACCTAAGTCTGCTGCTTCTTTAAGAAATTTATCTGCTAAAGTACGATCAACCGTTTTGGTGATCCCATATTCATAATCAAAACCTTTCTCATAAAGCGCTTTTGCTTTTTCAAGACGTTGTTCAGGCGTCATTGAGGCTGGTGCACTGATTGTTGATTTTAATTCAGGAGAGGTTGCTATTCCTGAAGTATGAGAAAGTGGAGAGTCAATTACAGCTGTCGCAATCAATAGTGCGATGATATCAATCATTTTGATTCCTTCTATTTTAAGAGCGGTTATATTTCTACTCTATTTTATAAAAACATCGTGAAATCTAACCGCTCTTTATTTGAAATTAATCTTGTGATAACTTTTGAATACCTTTAACCGGCAACATTAGGGTATCGCCAACGAAACTTAATGGAACATCAATAATGATAAATGGATACAAAAAGAATTGTACCAAAAGCCTCACCAACATCTCCTGCTGGAGCTGTTTTAGAAAAGGTAAGACGAGAAACATCTTCTTGAACACCACTATAAACCTCTGGTTGATCTAAAGTCATTAAGGTACCACACCCAGTTAAAGGTAACATCATAGCCAAAAGGAAAAAGCGTTATTTAAAATTTTCATAAATTAAATTCCCAAAAGATAATATTTATTAGGTATAATTGGGCGCGAATAATATAGCAATTTACTCATTGCTTAAGCTTTTTCATTCCATACACATAGCATATGATTTTTATACCTCGACTGTATTTAGACATAATAAAAAAGGACGCTTTTCAGCGTCCTAATTTTTTGAATCTAAACTTTAAAAAATTAAAGTGCAGATTTTGCTTTTTCAACTAATGCAGCGAACGCTACTTTGTCGAATACTGCGATATCAGCAAGAATCTTACGGTCGATTTCAACAGACGCTTTTTTCAAGCCGTTGATAAATTTGCTGTAAGATAAACCATTTTGACGAGCCGCAGCGTTGATACGTGCAATCCATAATTGACGGAATTGACGTTTACGTTGACGACGGTCACGATATGCGTATTGACCAGCTTTGATCACCGCTTGGAAAGCAACGCGATACACGCGTGAACGTGCACCATAATAACCTTTAGCAGCCTTAAGAACTTTCTTATGGCGTGCTCTTGCAATAACACCACGTTTACACGAGCCATTATTTAATCTCCTATGTAATATTTTAACTAATTTAACTAATCGTACGTTTTGCTTAAATAACGGCTTATGCGTATGGTAAGCAAGCTACTACTAAAACTTGGTCTGCTTTCGCAACCATTGATTTATGACGTAAATGACGTTTACGTTTAGTTGTCTTTTTAGTCAAAATATGACGTAAGTGAGATTGTTTACGTTTAAAACCGCCAGAAGCTGTTTTTTTGAAACGCTTAGCAGCACCACGTACTGTTTTAATTTTAGGCATTGTTAAAATAACTCCGCATTTTAAGTTAAACACATAATTAGGCGAATCCGAAGATTACTTGTAGGGCACTAATTATTCCAATATGGCAAATTAAATTGCCCTTCTCCAAAAGCAATTAGGCTGCGTAGTTTGCCCAATGTGCAGTTGTATTCTCACCGAAGTGAAAATTTGATTATCTAGATTAGATCTAAATAAAAAAATTATTTTTTTCTTAGGTGCTAACACCATTACTGCTTGGCGACCCTCTAATTTACCTGGTGCTGATTCCACCACAGAAATGTCAGCCAAATCGTTTTTAACGCGTTCTAATACATCTAAACCGATATCTTGGTGAGCCATTTCACGACCACGGAAAGCGTACGGTAATTTTCGCTTTATCGCCATCTTCTAAGAAACGGATTAAGCTACGTAATTTAACTTGGTAGTCACCCTTCGTCTGTACCTGGACGGAATTTAATTTCCTTCACTTGTACGACTTTTTTTGTTTTTCTTCTGTTCTTTTTGCAGTTTTACTCTTTTTCATAGAGGAACTTGCCGTAGTTCATAATACGACAAACCGGTGGTTCGGCATTCGGACTGATCTCAACCAAATCAAGCGCTGCTTGTTCTGCCATATCTAAGGCCTGTTGAATTGATACAATCCCCGCTTGTTCACCATCTTGGTCAATCAAACGAACTTCTTTTACTCGAATTTCATCGTTAATGCGATTCGGGCGGTTAGCTGCCGGAGCTTTTTACGGTTTTGATAATGTTATTCCTTCTATTTATTTAAGAAAAAATCGACTGTATTCAAACAGAAGATTTATTAAATCATTTGCTATAAAAAACAAACAAAAAAACGGGCAAAATTTTTATAGTATTTGCCACGTTTATGCAACAAGGATTTCTATTCCTTTAAATATCAGCGGGTGAAAGCAGTTATTTCAGCCGAAAATACTTTTCACCAAATTGAAGTAATTTCTCTAATCTTGCAGTTTCAATACACACCATATTTCTATATCCATCTGCTTTCATTGCACTTGGTGTTTTTCTCCCAAGGATTCCATAGCACTATTGAATCGGCATGATGATGGGTAATTTGAATACGTCGATTAAATGCTTTATCAACCAAGAATGTTTTTATCTTCCTCTAATGTATAAATACAATCGACGCCTTGCTCAATTTTTACGAGTTGAAGGAACATCAGTATGTTTACCTTGTAATGAGTCATAACAACTGCTTGGTAAATTTTTGGACTTCAATTTGTGAAATATCACCAATATTAAAAATAACTGTGTAATGCTGCTTGAGCTGGTTCTTGGCCTAAATGCGTTAAAGTCATTGTGCATTTATCGGTAAATTCCATTTTCATTTTGGCTTCAATCACACCATATTCAGAAAAGAGCGAAAATTCTAACCGCACTTCATTCGCTTGCAGATCATAATCACTCAATTTCCACAAACGTAAACGCGCTGTACCGTGTGAAGGTTGTTTTACGCCACCAAACCAAGGGTAACAAAGCGGTACACCGCCACGAATCGCGACACCTTGTGTAAAAGGTTCAATCTCACTTAGCCAAAAGATATCCTGCTCAGCCCCTTTAGGCTGCCAATTTAATAGCTGTGCCCCTTGTAATGCAATTCGAGCTGAACCCACAGGGTGATTTAAGGTTAAAACAGGGATTTCATTGATACGTTCTAAAGTTAATTCTGATGTTAATTGTTGAATTTGAGCTGTCATATTCGCCTCCTTGTGATAAGGCTATTATATAGAAGAAAGGGATATTTGAGTTTATTTTTATGCCGTGAATATAAAAACCGCACATCAAAGTGCGGTCATTTTTAATTAAGATTTTAAAGAGTCAATTACTCTTCACCCAATAATTTCAACTCACGTTGTCTTACTTGAGATTTTAA
>BNJV01002647.1_pt1 | contig 133677 bp, 157 predicted proteins | sample 8540591 | NCBI WGS metagenome assembly BNJV01 (sample SAMD00202457, study PRJDB9452) | human saliva metagenome | host: Homo sapiens | reverse complement strand
AGTTCTTTCATAGTATTACAAATAGATTATAGATAATCTGAAAGGAGAATTTATGTTAAAAGAATTTTTTTCAGTTATTATAAACCATATAAAAAAATTATTTTCTATCGACTTTGGCTGCGCAATTTTATCAGGAGTCCTAGAGTTGCTATTCCCTATTGCGGTAAACAAAGTCATAGACACAGTCCTACCAACAGGTAGTTTTAAGACAATAATATTAGTTTGTTCACTATTATTCGCACTTTACCTTTTTAGTATGACTCTTAACTATATCGTCGTCTATCTTGGACACACTTTAGGAATTAATATTGAAACTGACATGCGACGAAAACTTTTCGCCCATCTTCAGAAACATTCTTTTGAATACTACGATGAAAAGAAAACAGGAGAACTGATGAGTAGACTTACTACCGATCTATTCGATATTAGTGAGGTTGCCCACCACGGCCCAGAAGATGTTTTTATTACTGTTATGAGTATTTGTGGAGCTTTTGTTCTTATGTGGAATGTTCATGAGCAACTAGCAATAGGAACTATTATCCTTATCCCAATTTTAGCTATTGGGATTGTCAATATTTTAACAAAAAAATGAAGAATGTTAATAGAAAAATCTATTCACAACTTGGTGAGTTTAATGCTGGATTAGAAAATTCATTAAGTGGAATCCGTGTTGTAAAAGCATTTGCTAATGAAGAGTTTGAGAAAAAAATATTTGAAGGTATGATTCAAAACTATAGAAAAAATAAACTTGCATTTTACAAAACTATGGCTACTAGTAGTTCATTCAACTATGTATTAATGCGACTTATTACTCTAACTTCACTTGTTTTTGGTGCTTATTTCACTATTAAAGGTGAACTTACAACAGGAGAATTAGTAGGTTTTGTACTTTTAGCAAATACTTTTGTTAAACCTATTGAACGTATTAATACGATGGTAGAAATGTATCCAAAAGGTTTCGCTGGATTTCAAAAGATTTAACGAAGAACTAGCTAGAAAACCAGCTATTGTAGATAGTCCAAACGCAAAAGTGGCACCACACTTTAATGGAAATATTCATTATGACAATGTATCTTTTGAATATGATGATGGTCGTCCAGTATTAGAAAACATCAACCTTGAGATTAAAGCTGGAGAGATGGTTGCTTTTGTAGGGCCCTAGTGGAGCTGGTAAAACTACTTTAATCAACCTCCTACCAAGATTTTACGATACTACAAAAGGTTCAATATCTATTGATGGAGTCAATATAAAAGACTACACATTAAGCTCACTTAGAGGGCAAATAGGTACCGTTCAACAAGATGTATTCTTATTTAACGGAACTATTCGAGAAAATGTTCTTTATGGTAAATTAGATGCTAGTGATGAAGAAGTTGAACGTGCAATAGAGGCTGCAAAATTAAAAGAAGTTATTGAAGAATTCCCTGAAGGACTGGAAACTCCTATCGGTGAAAGAGGAGTTAAACTATCAGGAGGTCAAAAACAACGCTTTATCTATTGCTAGAATATTCTTGAAAAAAATCCATCTATACTAATACTAGATGAAGCAACTAGTGCCTTAGATACTCAAACTGAACAGTTTATTCAAAACTCATTCGATGAACTGTCTAAAGGTAGAACTACATTAGTTATTGCTCACCGTCTTGCAACAATTAAAAATGTTGACCGTATTATTGTAGTTACTCCTGATGGAATAGTTGAACAAGGTACACATAAAGAACTATTAGAAAAAAATGGTCACTATGCAGAACTATACTATGCTCAATTTGGGAAATAACAAAAAAATCTAGAGTTGCAAAAAACTCTAGATTTTTTATTTTTAACCGTTATTTCCAAAACATTTTTCGACAAGAGTAGAGATGTTCGAAGCCATAGTACCCATTTCTTGCATTCTTCCATCCAATGCTTCTATAGATTTCCCTCTATTGCTGTTTAATAACTCAGCAAAATCATTTGCTTGAAGCGCGATACGTTTCATAATTAAACCAATTGCTTTTTGACCTTTTACTACATCAGATAAAGTTGCATAGTTATAAATAGCTTCTTCTAAATATGTTCGTAATTGGGTTTTTAGTGATGATAAGTCTCCACTTGTACTAACTATAGTACGAACTGTATTACTATAATCTTGTTCAATATCTCCAATAAACTTATCTACATCTTTTATAGTTGAAGATATTGATATACTAGCTTCAACGGTTTGATAGTAAATTGGATCAACTTTTTTATTAGCCTTAGGTTTATAATAAATATTTGTTGGAAATTCATCTTTCAACCGCATCACCCAGCAGTCTTGATATTACTTAACTCACTATATGTGTTTATTATAGCTGTTTTCGCAGTTGCTAAATAAGCTGAAAATGCAGATACCATTTTATCTCCTAAAGTTTTTGTCGCATTATCTACTTGACTATCAAAGGCTTTTAGAGCTTCTAAATCATCAAAAAGATCAGATTGTTTAACAAAAGTATCAAAATCTGTAGGAACAGATCCTACATGATAATTCCCCATAACATCAGTATTTGAACGCCAGTTTTGTTCGATTGTTGTATCATTTTGCTGATGACTATTTGCCACAGCTAATACACTATCTCGCATACTAACAATACACTGTTCCATTTTATTAATATTATCTAATTCTACAGCCATTACATCACGAATAGGATTCGCAATACCATCTTCAAATTTAGAACGAATATTTTCACCTTTAAAAGTTTTACCTATACTACTCTTAAAGCTGTTTATAGTCGCTTCACCTTGTTTTGCAATTGCACTTTTAGTGGAAATTATGACTAATGATCCTCCTGCACCTGTAACCGAAGGATTATTATTATTATTTTGCATACTTTATAGAAGTTTGACTAGTCTTCATATTTGATGTTGAAGTTTTTAATGTTTGTAGTTTTCTTGTTACTCCATGATAATCCCAATGACTACCGTCCTTATGACACCACTCTCTTGCTCCACTAGTTCCTAACCAGTCAAATTGTCTAGAAAATTGATATGTACTCATACCCTGATATTTTTTTGAAAAAAAGCAGATTTTTTTATTTTTCTAGTTTTTGTATAAAAAAACTATCTAAATTTCTTTTTATACTTTGAATTAATTGTATTTGTTCTAGATAACTAACTATTGATTGTTCTAAAGTTTGAGTACGTTGAGCTTTTCTAGATTCAACATTACTATTAGTTGATTCAGAAACTGTTAGAAGATTACGGATTTGAGCGATATCTACTAATAGATCATTTAGATTAGCGGCCAAGCCAGACATATTTTCATAATTTATAACAATCTCAGTTGCTCCATCTGCATGAGGAACAAGAGAACTAACCATCAGCCTATCTTTACCGAATTGTGCATCTAGCTTACCATCACGATCGACATCAATAGATAATCCATTATCTCTATTTAACAATTCGGCATCCGCTTCATTTTTCGTTAAAGCTTCTAACTTAGCTACTTCTTCTGGTTTTTCCCAAGCTTGTACTTGTTGAGAGTTTGCATCTATTAAATTTCCATCTTTATCGAATCTGTAGCCACCCCACATATGAGTTATATTCCCCTTAACAATAGAGTTAGTCAAATTAAATCCATGTAATTTATCTATAATTTCTAACCCTAGATCTGAAAATTTGATAAACCAGGAAAAACTTCATCAAATCTTCTATTATCAGCTTCACTCAACGGCATATTATATCCATTAAATTTATATACCTTACCTACAGTTCCTTGACCTTTAATATACCCTAACCCTATAATATCGTTAGAGTCTATGTAGTTATTAGTTTTACTATATAAAGCACTAACATTGGCCTTTTGTTCTGGAGTTAAAGTAGAATAAATATTAGGGCCCTGATAAACATTTACCGAATTAATTCTATCGTAATCTTTAACATTAGCTATTGCATATTGCACATCCATAGAACCAAGTGAATGCCCATATAAATTTATCTTAGCATTTGGATATTTCTCCATCATTTCTTTTAAATACGCCGCAGATGCTTCCCATTGACCAGGTGCTTTACCCGGTTCTCCGGTTACTTGCCCTCTTATAATATTATAAAGTGCAGGTGCATCATTATCCTTCCAATCCCTCCAAAATTCGTCACCATTAGTAAAAAGATTAGATGGACTTGCTGATCCTTGATACATTATTGTTATTTCTTTTACTTGAGCACGTTCTTCTGCAGAAGCTGTTGGCGGTACCGCCTCTCTTCCTGTAGAAGTTTTAGTATAAGTAAATATTTGTTCTCCATTATTTGTACGATTGTTATTAGCATCTGATAGTGTTCCTACATATTTTCCACTACCTGATGTTTCTAATGAATACCCAACTTTATGATTTTCATATTCCTGTTGAGCTATTTCTACATTTTCTTTATCTGTATATTGAGCCATTCTTTCCCTTCCAAACTATTCTGAAACAATTAACCTATTAATTTATTAAACTCCGGAGAGCGGCTAAGAGCACCAAACTCTAAGCCTTTCTCCTCAGAAAATAAATTAAGCACTGTTCCTAAGACTATTTCTTCATCATCGTTAATAATAAATCTTAAGCTAATTCCACCCATAGGATTTATCTTTAAAACACTCTCATCTATCTTATATGTTTTAATCTTCCCATTAGGTGTTAGTGCCGCTTCATCTAGCCTTTTAAATAATTGTTCAGAAAGATCCTTTACTTCCTTGCTCTCAACAATTTGTTTTAATGTTAATTTAATGTCTTCAGCTTGCATGTGTTTACCTCCTGTCTCCACTCTTGTCCTTATACTTTAAACTATCTATAGTTCATTATTTTTCTATAATTTGTACAGAATAGTAATTTTGCCTTTCTAGAATAAATCCTTCCGGAACTTTTGTATAAGGTTCATTAGATATAAATGCATATCGTGTATGGTCTTGATCAGAAATACGCATACCAATGTACACTTGCTCTACTACTTGTTTTGTCAGTTTTGTTATACTATCATAACTTGCAATTAATTCTTGGTGATATCCGATAAACACTGGTGTTATACCGTATTTTCCACCTTCTTTAACGAATAACTTGAAGTCTTGTTCTAAAACTCCCGCACTTCTAAATACTGAAACAATATCTGGAATAACAATTATCCACTTAGAATAATTTCCTTTTGGATTTTCTATACGTTTTTTCAAATCATATATAATATTATTTACCGTCTCAGAAATATCCGTGCTACTTACATAACGTCTTGCTCCATTTAACTGAGAATGTAATACTTTCTCCGTTGGATCTAATAGTATAACATTGTAGTCATCCTGAATTCGATTAATATTATAATCAAATAAATCATAGTACTTCTCTACTGACAATGGATTGTCTGATGCTAATAAGATTGATTTATCTAGTGTAAACTGAGCTAGTTCACCAGTCTCATTATATAATCCCAGCACGAAGTTATTATTTTTATTAATAAATGGTTCTCTTTCTTCCATTGTCTTAATAGTGATTTTTTCAGGTAACATTGGGATTGATTTTGGACAATCACCATTCCAATACTCTACCATATCTTTAGCTTCTTGTTTAACTTGTTCTATATAATCTACATAACTATCGTATTTATATGGTTGAGCAATTTGGAAATGAATAATCTCATCAAACTTAACAACCGCTCGTCCCTTAATTTCCTCTAAAGGAATATTAGAACGTCCAACGATTGCTGATAAATCACTGTTATCAAATAAGAATAATGATATCTTAGTTTTGAAGTTAGCTTGTAATTGTAATCTCATCGCGTTTACCCTAGATAAAGTAACTACAAGATACATTCCAAGAGAAGCCCCATCCCTTGCTACCGTGCTTAACATATCGTTAAATGCATCTACATATTTAGTTTCTGCCATACCATCATAGCTATCTATAAATAGATATATAGATGGAATTTTTTCTTCAGCCACTTGGTTATATTGATTCAAGTTAACTACTCTAGCTTCTGATAATATTTTCTTACGTCGTTTAATTTCTTCATTTAACCTACGAACAGATTTCATTATCTTTTCGTTTTCATCCAAAATAAAGTAATCTGCCACATGTGGAAAATCACTAAGCGATACTAATCCACTAGTACCAAAGTCATATAAGTAACAGTGAACTTGCTCAGGAGTATTTTTCCTCATTAAATCGATAGCCATATTTTGTAAGAATGTTGATTTACCAAACCCTGGACTAGAAACTAGTAGTATATGACCGATATTTTTCATATCGAAGATTAATGGTGATTGTTCTTGTTTTTCCGGAATATCTTGGTATCCTATCAGAACATTCTCATTTTCTTTCTCATTATTCCAATATTCTCTAAAGTCAGTGTTCTGTAAGTCACTAGCGAATATTTTTTCTTCTAATGGTGGTAACCATGGACTAGCTACTTTATCTAAGCCAGTTTTTTCAAATATTGACTTAGCTTCTTCAACAACTATATCCAATTCAGTTGGTACTGTTTTAACTTCTTTGTATTTGATAATCCACTTAAATCTTTATTAATTGGATTATACTGACCATTTTCCATTATTTCATAGATTGTTAAATCTCTATTGCTATCTTCTTCACCATCTTTAATATAGTCAGCTCCACTCCAAGCACTTTGGAATAATTCATATATTTCATTATTACCAACTTGAAGATAAGCACGACCAGATTGTGTAATTTGCGCAGCATCTGGAGTTTTAATTATCTCACGAGAATCCGCTACATCTTGCACTTTCAAGGCTATTTTAAACTTAGAGTTTGACCAAATTTGGTCGTTTACTACCCCACTAGGTTTTTGTGTGGCTAGTATTAAATGTATCCCTAACGAACGACCAATACGCGCTGTTGAAACTAACTCTTGCATAAAGTCTGGTTGTTCTTGTTTCAACTCTGCGAACTCATCACTTATTATAAATAAGTGTGGCAGTGGTTCTGATACTTCACCTTGTTTAAATAGTTTCGTATATTGATTAATATGGTTAACATCGTATTGCGCAAAGATTCTTTGACGCTTTTTAAGTTCCGCCTTAATAGATACTAAGGCACGATTTGCTTGGTTAGCATCCAAGTTGGTAATAGTTCCAACTAAGTGAGGTAAGTCAGCAAATAAGTTAGCCATACCTCCACCTTTATAGTCAATTAGTAAGAATGCTACTTCATAAGGGTGGTAATTTACCGCTAGCGATAAAATATATGATTGAACTAACTCTGACTTCCCTGACCCTGTAGTCCCCGCTATTAAACCGTGGGGTCCGTGGGCTTTTTCATGAAGGTTTAGATATAATAAATCATCTCGGCCTCTTACACCTAGAGGTACTGCCATAGTTTGATATGTTTCATTTATTCTCCAACGATCTAACATATTTAAATCTTCTACCTTAGAAGCACCATACATTTCTAAAAATGTTATAGAGTTCGGGATAGAGTTTCTTAATGTTTCCTCATGATTAATACCTGCTAAGTTTCTTGCGAAGCTTTCTTTTTCCTCTAAGCTTATAGGTGGGAGTGGTTCAAAGACTTTATCAACAAACTCACCTTTTTGAAGTATTAACGTTGCTTTCTTCTCACTACGATAGTCCACTACAGTTTTTACATGTTCTGGTAGACTTTCAATCACCTCATCTACAAAGACAAAACTAATACCTATACCAGTTAAATCTTCATAAATATGTTCCATAATATTATGTCCTAATAATAATGTTAAATCAGTAATAATTACTACATAATGTGGAATATAAACTTTTTCTTTATTCCCTTCTGACTTTTGACTCGCATCTAATTTTCTATCTTTAATTATTTGATAAAGAGATGTAAGCAGTTGGTCTCGAGTTCTTTGGTCATATACAAACCCACGACTATTAAAAGCCTTTATTTTATTGTGAGGTAGCCATTTACTCCACTCCCACAGTTGTTTTTCTTCTTCTCTAAAATAGTTATAAATTGAACATCATGATAACTTTGGAAAGCAGCAATTTGCATTATTAACTGTTGAACCTGTTCAATAACTACTCTTCTCGTTCCGATATATCCCATTGGAACGTGAATATCGTTTTTTACCGCAACATCTTTAATAACTTTATAATAATCTAATAGGTTATTTATATCTTGGTCTACTTCAACCTTAACCTTTGTCGTTTCAGACTTATTATATTCAACGTTGAAACTAGGCTCTACTTCACCTTTTCCTAACTTATAAGTTAAGAAGTCGAAATAATAAGGTGTTTTTTCGTAGATTCTTCTATCGACATTTTTTGTCATACTTAATATATTAGAAACATCTGGGTAATGATAAGTTAAAGATTGTTTTTGTTCTTCAGCATATTTTGCTAATTCAATATATTTTCCTTGAAGATATTCTTTATAATCTTGAACCTTTTTAATTTGGCGCTCTTTGTAATTTTTCTTGTCTGATACATATCCATGTAATGATGTGATAATAGTAACTACAGACATACCAAACATCATAATCATCATCGCTCCGCTAGATGAGTATATGTATATTAACACCGTAAATAAAACCATAGAAGCAGGCATTAATAATAGTCTTAGTAGCGACTGACGAGTTGGATCTTCTTCAGTCGGAGGTGTTCCTATAATTATTCTATCCGTCGGTTCTCGAAGAATAATCCTTGGTGAACGATGGAATTCCTTCGCTCTGTCTTCTTGTTCATATTGTTCAAAAACTATTAAATTAGTACTAACATTAAAGTTACTTGCTAATGCTAATGATTTATTTTTGGATAACAATACTTAATCCTTCTTTCGAATACTAAAACATCATATTCCTTTAACAAAGCTGAATCTTTTTGCCTTTCACCATTTCAAATAAAATGAGCCATTTGTTATAATCTTAGTTTCTTCATCATAGCTAATTAGCATATCTAAATTACTATTTTTCAATACAGATATCTGCACCATCTTTTTGACCGATGAAAATATTATTTTTATCAACTAAATAGTATTTCTCAGGTTTTAGTATGACTAATTTAAATACTATTTGATTTACTTTTTACATTATACGAACCAAAAGAATACTCTTTATTTCATCAATTACTACTACATCATACTTTTTACAGCGACTTTTTCAGGTAGTTCTTCTAAATAAATATCACATGTATCTGTTCCCCAACAATATATTTTTGCCAGGGATACAGTGTGAAATTATATCTTTATACATAATATATACATTCATATAGTTTCACCACCTTACTTATTTTTTATCACTTTTCTTATCTGCATTTTCATCAGTAGGAACATATTTTTTCTTAAGCTCTTCTAATTTAGTTTTATAATTATTTAATTGCTCTGTTCTCTTCTCTGAAAGAAAGGTTGGGGTCTCGTTGAACCTCATCTATAGTTAATCCGATCATTAATAACTTGGATCATCTAAGAAGCTGGCTACATCAATAGCTTCATCCTTTTAGCTTGCAGTATAGAACCCAGTAGCGTAAATAATCTGAATTAGATTGATTATTAATCTTTAATAATTGTTCTTTTTGTTTAGCACTTAGCGGCTCTGACTGAATAACTGGGTACGCCACTATATATTTATCATCTTGACATGTGTTTACTATCTACTTTTCACTAGTTTTTATTACATTAGAGTAATCTTTGTTTATAAATGAAGTCTAATATCTAACGGCTCATTTTTGATTACCAACTGTCACAAAAGACATATACCCTACTGTTCTACACTAATATTGACTGCAAGAACAGCAGTACTGATAGAAACAAATTTCGAAATTCATCCCTTTTTCTTTGTAATTCTGAATGGTTTCTCTAAGTTTTTGGCCTTTTTCTATCTTTATATTCTTCTGAGAACTTTTCAGCTTCACTTCATCTAAAAGTGTTTTCAAGTTAGCGATATACTCACCTAATAAATTACCTTTATAAAATTCTAAAACCACCATTTTTACTAATTTTCGTAATCCGCCTTATCATCTAATAACACCCAGCACTCATAGCTTTATATATTTGCACTTATCGTATGTTATTTTCTCATAAGGATAGACCTGATTCACTATTCCTCTACTGTACTAATGGCAATCCATCTCTTGTGAAAACTACAGAATTTGTATCAAAATTATATGTGTAATTTGTATTTTCTGCACTATATACTTCCGATAAATTGATAAGATATCTTAGTTTTCTTCTAAGATTAATGTCTTAACATAATCAAAATCTGTATAACTTTCTTTTATAACGCTCGTTATACTGACAGTACTTTCTTCTACTTTTACATCAGTATCCACAAAATAAGGACTTTTGACTTCAAATAAAATATATACAATTTCCTTATTACCTTTTATCTCTTCTTTTTCCAAGTTCAACAGTATACTCATGGTCCCTCCATTTTCTATAATTTCTCAACTACTAATAAACTTCCATTTCTTACATACTGTGAACTATATAAAAACTAAAAGCCCGTTAGTATAACATTAAAATTTTTCTACTCTTATACTTGGATTTTTAATTTCGAAGTGGTAGTCCATAAGACTCTATCAATTTTCAATAATTCTTTTACAGTCATATTGTTGGTACTCTTATATCCCAACTACCTTATCTATATATTTTCTAAAATCTAAACTTATATCAATATCTCTATTCATTGATTGACCTCTCTTCTAAATACTCCCCTATAAACAATACCATCATTATTATAAAACCAACAATAACAATAATATCATATTCAATTTACCGCTTCTTCTTTACTTTTCAGTGCTATTTTTGATTTTCTCCCTATCAAGTTTGCTTTCATTAAGTAAAAACAAATGTTTCAGTAATTATCCTCTACGGATTTTCTTTTCCATCTCAGTATCAGAAGATAAGAGCCTTATCTTTTATTATAGATACAGACTCTTCCTCTTTGTTGTGAAATATGTTACCGCATCATTAAATAATTTAGATAGCTCAGTCTCCTGTTTCAAAATAAAATCCTCAGTTTGTAGTTTCAACATCAATTTTTAATGATCCATCTTCTGCTTTTGCAACGTTAAAAGATACAGCACTTGTTAACATAAAAATTATTACAAATACTTTTCTCATCTTTACCTCTATTATATTTTCAGTTTTTCTATACTCTATTGCATTTAATATCACACTAATAATTGCAAATATGGTTGTTATAATCATTACAAGTAACCAACCACCTGATAATTTAAGAACTGAGTTAAGCTCTCATCAATATAATTTAATGGCGAGATATATGATAGCAGTTTGTTCCCATTGTTCTCTCATCTATTAGTTGAACTGTAGTAACAGTATATAGTAATAAAATACTTATACTTACAAATAATCCCAATGATTTTCCTTGATTAACAACCAGTTATTTAATCCAATCAAATAATACCGTTATTACTAATAACAGAGCTACTAATACTAACGCTCTCTCTCCAGTTAAATCAGGTTATGCCAACAACCATACTCAATAATCATAGATAATACAAAACTTACACCTCAAAAATTATACTTACTGGTATTGTTGAGTTTTTCCACTGCACCCTTGAAACAATTTTTATGAATTTTTTCAAAGTCAATATTTTCTGCATCATATGAGCTGATTAAGATACTTACTAAGTAAATGATTAACACTAAGTATTCCTGTACGCGTATCTGAGTTTGTTGAACTTTTAGCTGTTTTGTTTGAAGCAATTATTTTATCAACATTACTGCATCTACAGGATTTGCTAAATAGTCATAAACCGCTTGGTTTTTACTATTTCCATCTTTAGTATTGCTTAGTACTTTTGAGAAAGCTTTTAAGAAGTCTTGATTATCTTTATACTCTTTATCCATAGTACCTTTTAGTTCACTTACCTTATTAGTAAGGTTTGTACCATCTTGTTCTAGTTTTTTAGCTGCTGTACCTAAGCTTTCAAAACTATGATTTATAGATTCTGATGTAACTTGACTTTGCTTTTGTCTTCAACTAATAGTTCTCTACTTGCTGACATTAGTTTTGAATAATCACTACTTATCTCCGTAGTTACTGTTATTAGATCAGGTGTTATCATTAGTTTCAGTAGTTGGTAACTCGGTTTTATTCGATAAAAGCAGTATTAATCAGTTTCAGCTATTACAACATCGATATTATCAGATAAATCTTTTGTTGAAGTTCTTAGCGTTGCGACAACTTTTTTCAGCTGATCTGAATTTTTCTTTAATTCTGATAACTCTAATATTTTATCATTTGGAACCGTAAGTTCCTTGCTTAATTCATCCAATAGCGCCAGAAATTGACGATGTTAATATTTTATTAATATCTTTAAGTTCTGCTTTTTCAATAAAGAATCTTCTTTAGGTTCTAAAGAAATATTATTTTTCCTTAGCTATATCTAATCCATAGATAGTTTTTCTATACAACTGTAGCTATCTGTGTATAATTTTTCTAAATCATTATATAAAAGCAGTATTACTATTTTTCTATATTTTTATTTTACAGAATCAAGTGGCTCTTGATGTGTAGTCGTTTTTAACTATTGTTCTTTTCTATCTCTTTATTTTCTGGAGATATAGCAGTCTTTTTAACTTTCTTTCCATTTTTATCTTTTTCTTCAACATAGCTTCTTCTTTTTGTTTTTGCTTCTTTTATAGTTTCAGTTGTTGTAGCTGTTGCATTAACTACAGCAGGTGTAAATAATATGACATCTTTCGCATACTCAAGGTGGTAGTGAAACTGTTACTTCAGAAGGCTTATTTGTTAGGTTTAACACAGCCTTGTTGCTATTAATAGTAACATTTGCACCTTTGCAATGAAACACTATGAAATTTATATTGCGGGGTTTTTACTAAAAGTTCAACTTTTTAATTTCCTTGTTCTGTAGAAAATTGACATAGTTTGAACATTTTTTAACATTTTTCACTGCCGCATCTTTCAGATTATCTAGTTGATCTTGACTACGTGTAGTCGCTCTTCTTTTAGAGTTGTTTTTCTCTATTTGCCTTAGCATATTGCTCTGCAAATGAATTAACTTTTTGAGATGTTCTTTATCTTCATCAGCAATTTTAGCTTATCCATAGACTCAGTTACTATAATAAGGTAAATCATTTACCACATCAGTTACCTTCATCAAAATACTAAGTTCATCAACTACTGCTGCAACTGTTTGTCGCTCTTTCTCATCTTTATTAGTTTTCAACGAATCTTCTACAGCTTTATCTATTTTTCTTTATATTTATCTAGTATAGATTGTAAATCTTTATTAATTTTATAATACTTACTTAATGTATTATCAATACTCTTATCTAATGCTGCTGTTCTATCTTCTGTATCCTTTAAGTACAGTTTGATCAACTTGACTCTTTTTAATAAAGTCTTGCGCTTTTTATTTTCTCTATCTGTTCAGTTGTTGCGCTATTTTTAGGTCTTCTTCATATTTTTAGAAGTCTCTTCTCTTGACTTCACTGATGCTTTCAAGCCTCTTGTGCTTTAGTTGCTTTTTACTTATCTGATCATCGTATGTCTTATCTGTATCCATTATAGACTTATACGCTTCATTTGTATTTTGAAGATCTTTATTAAAACTTTCATATGTTTTAACTAAATTATCACTAATCCACTTAAACCTTTAAACTGTGTGAGTGATCTGTTAATGGGTTATTAAGTTGAGATTGATACTTATTAAGAACAGTCTTTTCACGTCCTACAGATGTAGCAACTTGAGTTTGAGCCGTTTGAAGATTTCCTATAATGCTTGAAAAATAAATACCTATAATATTTTTATTGAATAAATTTTTAATCTCAGAAACAACCTGTTCTCCTTGTTTCGTAATAGCTGAGAATCTGACAACCTTATATATTGGAAAATAGCTTGTGGGAGAATCACTTTCTAATGAAAGAGTTTCTCTAGAAAAATTACTAGGAAGGACAATCATCACGTTATAATTACCTTTTTCTAGTCCGCTCTCAGCTATAGCACGAGATACAGTTTCTAACTTATAGTTTGTTTCTTGACCTAATGAATTTACTAGTATATCACCTATTCTTAAATCATCACCGTTATAGATAACCCAGTATCTTCATTTTACCAATGCTATTTTAACATCACTATTTGTTATTTTCTTTTCTTGATTTCCTACAGTAATAGTTTTTAGGCTTCATTACACCGTCAAAATACTACAACCATTACTACCAGTGCTATTACTACTTGATAGTATTGCAAATGTACGTTTACTCATTCTTTCTCCTATTTTTATTGATTTATAAAAATATTTTATAACTCATTAATCTTTTCCTTTTACTTTTATTAACACACTAATTAAAATATATCGATTGTCTCTATTATGACTTTAAAGAAAACAAGAATTGAAGTCCTCCCCAATCTCTTATTATTTTATTACTATTGTGGCCAAAGTCTGCTGATAAGTCTTGGTCAGTTGTTGCATTGGCGAGCAGTTTTATCTAATTGAACATTAATTTGTTGCATTAGTTCTGCAGTTTTGCACTCAGGTTTTAATTCGTTGGTGTGCATCGAAACTGGCGGAATACTTGACCTTCCATTCACCTCTTACAGTGTCTTGTAATCTTTTGTAAATTACTTAAAATTGCATTAATATCATTTGAAGCTTTTTCCATATTCACGTGCTCTACCTTGTAGAACCTCTGGAGATACTCAGATTTGCCCTGTCATAATATAACAACTCCTTTTTGATTTTTAGTATAACATATTATATAAAAACATTACAACCTTTTTCAGTAAATTTTTAATTATATATAAAGAGTTCATTTAAGGTTCGCCATTGGTTCCATATTTTTGATCACTCTAGTTGTTAGGGATTTGTAAAATCTCTAACAATTTGTAAAAGTTTATATGTAAGTATTTCATATCTAATTTAACCACTTGTCCAGACCACTAAAAACAGCTTGTTATCTAAAATAAATAACAAAGCTGAATATTTTATTACTTTAGGCGTATTATCGTTAGAAACCTTAATCGTTTTAAATATAAACCTTGATGTATAGGCGATCCTTACTCATTTTATCTCATTATTTTTCTCTAAATAAATGAATTTTTATCCATTATTTTTAAAACCATTCTTTAGTTTCTAAATTTAAAATTTAGTTACCAAAACAATCCCCAATAAATCGTCCGTAATAATTAAATGACTTCTCACTATCTTTTACTTTAGCTCTTATAGCAATTATAGCTTCTCCACTCATACCCTCGCTATTTATATGTTTTATTACATAGTTTAACTCTTGAACAATTTTTATTAGAAATCTGAGCAATAAGTTTTTGACTACTAACAATCTCATATAATTCTAAATCTTTATACACTGATTCTTTAACTATCTTCCTTAACTTGTGGTTCTAAAGATGAAAGATTATTTTTAACAGCTTTAGAAGTTTCAATTGCTTGTCCAATCTTTCTTTTTGCGGGAATAATAGTCGATTCAGCTGTTATAATAAGATTTTTTATACTTTCAGGATATAACCTTATCAATTTCCCCCAGTACCTCCCTTTATTATCCTCATTCCTTTCTACTTCCACATCAAGTTTAGAATTTTGACTGACTTGTAAAATATGTTTTTCGAACCACACTGCTACCATACCAATTTTCTAATCCACACTTCAAAATTACCAAATGATTCGTTAAACAATTCTGATATCGAAAATTCTCCACTTCTTTTATCTACTTGCCTTTTCAAATGCATGAAGTACATCTTTTTACGTCATCAAAAATACCATCCCTACTTAGATATTGCCTATAATTCCTTGGAATCTTCCTTTCGGTAAACTACCTACAAATCTTCCATTTTTAAATTATCTCCTATCCAATTATCCTGGTTTCAAAAACTATCAGCTAAACTTTGAAACATCTCTGCGGTATAGATACGACTTTTTCCAACTCCCTATATTTTTCAGCAACATCTAATACTGTGGTAAGTGATTGACTAATACCATCTTCCTTCCCAGTTCTTAATCCATCACCTTCTAAGGTTTTTCACTTTCATCTAATAATTTCTTCAGTATGTTCTTCAATTTCACAAGCTTTTTATTATTGTTGGTCTTCCTTGGAAAAATCTGTTATCTTATGTGTTTCTTCTTTATTACATTGTTCTAATAACACTCTTACACTCCCAGCTAAATCATATAGGTCTACGTTATATCTATGCATACCAAATAGGTCTTTATCTCCCATAGAGGTCTTTTCATCTGAAGGAATTTCACTAATTTTTAATCTAGGGGTCTTTTTCTACTCCTTCTAAAACACTTTTTACTTCTTATTATTTGCCCCACAGAATCCTATAAATTATCTAGAACTTGTGGCACTCCAGCATTATTAAACTCTCTTTTTAATCTGTCGCAGCATAATCTTTTCTCTTTTTCAAAAATCAAATCTAGTTTTTTGATTTTTCTCTATACTATAAACCATTAATTTTTAATAAATTCTAGATCTATAATGCTCTCTTGACCTTAAATTAGTAGCTATATTTCGTAGAACTGATGGGTTTAGCTGAATCTTTTTCTCCTTTAACTGGTATATATTCACCATTTTCCACTAAATAGTTTTTCTCACTAAGATCAAGTTTATTTAATCTAATATCTGTAATTCCATCTTTATTAACATCTAAAGTGACAACATTCTTATACATATGCCTAGTAATCTTTTTCTATTTCTGTCATACCTACTTCAGAGTCAACTAAAGTAATCATAGAGTGGCCTCCACCATTTTTATAGTATACTCTATTCAAGATTTTTCCGCCCGCTGCACTTACCACGTCTGATTCTGAGCGAATTCTAATAGTTTCTCCAGTATATCCAGTTCTTTTATTTTTCCTGCTCTTCATACCCCTCTTTTTATTCTCCTTCTACCTTCTGCTTTCAGACTTCTTTATCATAACTCACACTTTCCTTTGGAATTTCATTTTGAGATACAAAGGTGTTGAATTATAGACAACAGTTTTGGGAACATTATACTCTAAGGCAACTCGTTGGGCTATATTCCCCCCTAAGCTATGTCCAGTTAATATTATATTATTACCATATTTAGCTCGTACACGTTCATAAAATTCATACGCTGGTTTATAATGGTCCCCTCCAGCAGTAAGAACTTCATAAAAATCCGTTCCTATATCTTTAAAAACCTCAGGCCTAAAGCTAAGGTTAGTTCCAGTATACGCCAATATTACCTCACCAGTATCTTTTATTTCTAAATGCGGTACCACTAGTCCCTGTTTTTAGGATCATACCTATCTTCTAAATACTCCATATTAGAAGGAATATTATACTCCCTTAATCTCTGCGCCTCCACCACTACTTTGTCATCACCATATTCATCTACTCTTGCTGTTTCAAATCCATATGCTAAGTTAGAAGCATGTGCAGTACTACTTATTAATTCTGTATAATTGCTCATATATAGTCCTCCTAAATTTGTTTTTACAAATAATTTAGTTATTTTTAATCTTTCTATTTCAAAACATAATAAATATCAAAAACTTCAAACTTCACTTTTCATCAAATATAAATATCAACTCTTGTTTATCTAATATTTATATAAAAATTATTACATCTAATTATAGTATACATCCTCTTAATTGTATAATATTTTATTCACTAAAATAATTCTAAATAGTTATTTTTAATATAAGTAATAAAAGTATTATTGTTTAATTTGGATATTTTATATCTTTATTACTTTCATTTGATAACTATCTACAAAACACACTCATAATCAACTTTTTCTATATACCTTTATATAGAAAGATATTTGTAAAACTATTATTAAATAAACATTATGTTTCTCATATTATATTTAAGATATTTTTGTGAAAAATGTTATAATAATATTAACGACACTTTTTAAATTTTTGAGGGTAAAATATGAAAAATATATATAATGGCAATAGATCAAGGAACTACTAGTTCACGTGCTATAATCTTCAATAAAAAGGCTGAGATTATCGCTAGTAGTCAAAAAGAATTTCCGCAATTTTCCCAAAATCTGGCTGGGTAGGGAAACTATGATGCGAATGCAATATAGATTCTATTCAATCAGTTATAGCTGAGTATTTATCGAAAGTGGTATAAAACCTAATCAAATAGCTAGTATTGGTATTACAAACCAACGTGAAACTACTGTTATTTGGGATAAAAACACAGGTCTACCTATCTATAATGCTATAGTTTGGCAAAGTCGCCAAAGTGCGGATATCGCTAATAAACTAGTATCTGATGGATATAAAGATATGATTCACACTGGTTTAGTAGTTGATGCATACTTCTCTGCGACAAAAGTTCGCTGGATATTAGATAATGTACCTGGTGCACAAGAAAGAGCTGAAAAAGGAGAACTTCTATTTGGTACAATTGATACTTGGTTAGTTTGGAAATTAACTGGTGGTAAAGTTCACGTAACAGACTACACTAATGCCGCTCGTACTATGTTATTTAATAAAAGATTTAGTATGGGATAAAAAGAAATATTAGACATTTTGAATATTCCTAAAAGCAATCTTACCGAAGTAAAATCTAATTCAGAAATTTATGGTAAAACTATTGATTACCATTTTTATGGAGGAGAGATTACAATTAGTGGTTTAGCTGGAGACCAACAAGCAGCCCTTTTTGGACAACGCTTTTTGATAAAGGAATGATTAAAATACATATGGAACTGGTTCATTTATTATAATGAATACTGGTGAAAATATGGAATTATCAAAAATAACCTACTAACAACTATAGGTTATGGAATAAACGGAAAAAGTATACTACGCACTCGAAGGTTCTATCTTTATCGCAGGAAGTGCTATCCAATGGCTTAGAGACGGTTTACGACTAATTAAAAAATCATCTGAAACTGAGCAATTAGCGTTTGATTCAAAAAACAACAATGAAGTATATCTTGTTCCTGCATTTACTGGACTAGGAGCACCTTATTGGAATCCTAATGCACGTGGAACAATTTTTGGATTAACACGAGGAACAACAAAAGAAGACTTGGTTAAAGCTACTTTACAATCAATAGCTTACCAAGTTAGAGATATTATCGATACTATGAAAATCGATGCTAATACTGAAATACCATTATTAAAAGTTGATGGTGGTGCAGCTAACAATGACTATTTATTAGATTTCCAAGCTAATATTCTAGGAGTTAAAATAGCTCGTGCAGAAAATCTTGAAACTACTGCTTTAGGGGCAGCATTTTTAGCCGGTCTATCTGTTGGATATTGGAAAAATCTAGATGAAGTGAAAAACCTTAACTCAGCAGGAAAACTATTCGTTCCTACAATGACAAAAGAAGAACGCGAAAAACTTTATAAAGGTTGGAAACGAGCTGTTCGCGCAACAGAATTCTTCGCAAAGGATGAATAATTACACTAAATTGGATATAAAGAATGACTCGCAGAAATTTGCGAGTCATTTATTTTATATATTCGTAATCTACTGTCCTAATATTTCTGAATAGCAAAGATAATTTCTAATGAACACTACTCCGGCTAGTACTAATGCACTTCCTAAACCTGAGTAGAAATAAGCCACAAAAATATTAGAAAAAATACCTAACATCCTAAAACCAATCCCCATACTCATCATAAAGGCCATAATAATATATGCTTTTAAGTCAAAGAAATGCCAAAATGGTCTGTAATCTTCATAACTAACTATTCTTTTTAGTATGTTTTTGTACTCATTTTTTTAAAAACATCATACCAAATAATATAAAAATTATCACTGAAGAAACATATGTATACCAATGAGATTGAATTAAGAAATATGATAAAAGTCCTAACCTTACTATATTAAATCCAGCTATAAACCATACGATACCCGCTATTAATAGCAATGTTCTCTTTTTCACGTTAAACATAATCCCTTCCCCTTTCTTACTTTTCTTTTAAACATCTCTCCGCATTATTACAAACTTTCGTAAAAATACTTTGCCACATACGCAGCTCTTCTTCACTTAGACCTTGGAATAAATCCTTAACAAATTCTTTTTGAACACTAAGCCCTTCTTGAATTACTTTTTGCGCAGGTTCAAGTAATTCTATTTCTATTCGCTTTTTATTATCTGGGCTCTGTATTTTTCTCACTAATCCATTATCTTCAAGTGTTTTTAATGTAGTTGATACGTGTGATTTCGTCGCTTTGCGTATCTTAACTATATCAGCAGCTGTATTAAACTGCGGATGATTATGTAAAAACATTAATATATCATATTCCATCTGAGTTAATCCAAACTTTTCACATATAGATCTAGTAAGTCTAGAATAATAACATATTATTGTTTTGTGTTTATCCATGAAATTCATTTCTTTTCTCTCTTTTATTGTTCTATTTAGAACTATTTTCCCATAAATTTATTTTTGTCAAAGAAAAAGATGCACAGTTTTTGTGCATCTTTCAGCAAGAAAGACTCTATGTTATTCATAAAAATCCTTACTTTAAGGTTACCAATAGCGGTCGATTTAGAAATTATTTCAATAACTTTAACGCCCTTTTTATATTGCTAAATATTTTTTATTATAGTAGAATAGTTTAAACAAATAAAAGTAAGGAGATTGAATAATGACAGAAAACTTACTATTCACCCCTATCACATTGCCAAATGGAACTACTATAAAAAATAGATTTTTCAAATCGGCTATGAGTGAAGGAATGGGAACAAGAGATTTTCAACCTAAAAAGAATATTGCTACATTATACAAACGTTGGGCTGAAGGAGGAACTGGATTAATTATTACAGGAAATATCATGGTAGACCCCAAAGGAACTGCAGAACCAGGAAATATAGTTTTTGATAAAAATTCTAATATGGAAATTCTTAAAAATTGGGCAAAACAAGGTCAGCAACATGGTGCTAAGGTTATGGTACAATTAAACCACCCTGGTAAACAAGCCCCAAAAACTATAGCTAAAGAAACAGTGGCACCTAGCGCTGTACCTTTAGGAAATGGACTTAATAAATTATTTAGTACTCCACGCGCACTGACGACTAGTGAAGTTGAAGAACTTGTTCAAAAATTTGTAACTTCTGCGAAAGTCGCAAAAGAAGCAGGTTTCTCTGGGGTTCAAATTCACGCAGCACATGGTTATTTAATTAGTCAATTTTTATCTCCACACGATAATAGAAGAACTGATAAATATGGCGGCTCTCTAGAAAATAGAATGAGATTTTTAAAAGAAATTTACCTTGGGATGAGAGAAGAATTAGGAAAAGATTTTACTATCGGAATAAAAATTAACTCTACCGACTTTAAGGAAGATGGACTTACAGAAGAAGATTCTTTAAAAACTATAATTGAATTAGCTAACTTAGGTCTAGACTTTGTTGAAATTTCAGGAGGAACATATGAAAGACCTGCGATGATGGGCGCTACAAGTAAATCTACTAATCAAGTATTTTTCGCAGAATACAGCAAAAAACTAAAACAAAAAATTGAAATCCCTGTTGTGGTTACTGGCGGTATCCGCTCTATTAATGCGATGAACACATTATTAAATGATAATACTACTGATTTTATAGGTATCGCTCGTCCACTGACAATTGATCCAAATATACCTAATAAAATAAAACAAGGAACTTACACTATTGTAGAAACTACACGTGTATCAACAGGAATTAAGAAGTTAGATAAAATATTTGGTTCACTTCTTGGTATTGTATATTATCAAGTTCTTATGCAAAATATCGCAAAAGGAAAGGAACCAAAAGCCACAAAAAATGCTTGGCCATCATTGATACAAGCGGTATATAATCAAAGGGTTAGCTGTGTTATTTCCACAACGAGCTAAATAAAAAGCTATATATATTATATAAAACTAAGACTTAAGAAAAAGTATCTTTACTCATAATGAGTTAAGATACTTCTTTTTAATATTATACTTTGGAATCCATTTAAAATCTCGAACTGCTTTCGCCATATCTTTTTCTTGAGCTCGAGCCAATCCTTGTTCTTGTGCTTTTTAGCAACCGCTTCTGCTACTTTAATAGAAACATCTGCAACATATTTGAACGGAGGTAACACTGGAGCTCAGGTTTAGTAATATCTGTAATTCCACTTAATGAGTGTGCCGCTGCACAATCATTTCATCTGTTAAAAAGGCTAGCTTCTGATGCTAACACTCCAAGTCCTAACCCTGGATATATAAGGGCATTGTTAGCTTGACCAATAATGTACTCCACACCTTTATATATAACATTATCAGAAGGAATACCTGTTGCTACAAATGCTTTACCATCAGACCAAACAATCAAATCTTCTGCAGATGCTTCTGCTAATTTAGTAGGATTTGATAACGGGAATATACATGGACGCTCAGTATTTTGACACATAGCTTCGACTACCTCCTTAGTAAAAGTATTCGGCTGTGTCGAAGTTCCTACTAGAATAGTTGGTTTAACAGTTTTAACAACTTCTAATAAATCTGTTAATTTATCAGCATTTGGAAAATTAGCACGGTTTTTAGCAAACGGTTTTTGTTCAGGAGTTAAATCATCCATATCATCGAAGAGAAGCCCTTGTTTATCTACCATAAAGAAACGTTTATATGCTTCTTCTTCAGATAACCCTTGACTTACCATCTCACGTAATACACGTGATGCAATTCCTGCACCTGCAGTTCCCCCACCATAACAAAGATATACTTGGTCAACTAATTTTTCACCTGTAATATCCATAGCTCCAAAAATACCTCCTAGAGTTACGATACCTGTCCCTTGAATATCATCATTAAATGTTGGGATATTTTTTCGATATTTCTCCAGTATATTCGCCGCATTCATTCGCCCGAAGTCTTCCCAATGTAAATAAAGTTTAGGGAATAAACGTTCAGCAGTTTGGACGAATTGGTCTATAAACTCATAATATCGCTCTCCTCGTACACGTTCATGACGATTACCTAGATAATTCGGATTATTACGTAATTCCTCACGATTTGTTCCTGCATCAATAACTAACGGAAGAACCATAGAAGGATCAATTCCTGCCGCTCCTGTGTAGACCATAAGTTTACCTACAGAAATATCTACTCCATTAACACCCCAATCTCCAATCCCCAATACACCTTCTGCATCAGTAACTACTATTAGACGTATATCACGATTATCTGCTGCATTTTTAAGGGTTTCTTCTATATTTTCAGGATGATTAATATCTAGATATCCTGCATATTGTGGCTCAACAAAAAGATCGCTATAACCCTCGATAGTATCTGCAATTGTTGGGTCATACACAATTGGATTGAACTCTTCTAAGTGTTGAGAGAATAAATAATAGAAAAGCGTGCGATTTGTATTAAAAATCTCCATCAAAAATAGACGTTTTTCTAAATCGTTTACTTTTGTTTGCATTTGTGCATAGGTTTGTGCCGCTTGTTCTTCGATAGTTTGAACATAAGGGGGCAATAACCCAATAAGGTCTAACTCCTTTCGCTCTTCCTGTGTAAAGGCAGTTCCTTTATTAAGGAACGGATCATTTAAAATGCTATGTTTTTTCATTGGAAAATCCTCCATTATCTTTAAATTATTATATTACACCCTTATGTAAATTGATACTATAATCATACTCCCATTTATTAAAAATTAATTAAAGAAATTACAAATCTCCTAGACTAAAAATATACAAAAATAGATAATAATTCTTACTCCTCTTTTTATATATATAGAAGCACCTTTACTCATAATGAGTTAAGATACTTCTTTATTATGTTACTAACCACGACGTCTAAATAGTACACCCGCTAGTAATAATACTAGTAGTCCTGAACCTACATATAGTAAGGTATTATTTGATTCTTTATCAGAAGATTTTTCTTCTTTTTCTCTGATTTGTTATCATTATTTGTTTTCTCTTCTGATTTAGCTTGGTCTTTTGCTTTATCATCTGAGTTTGAAGATTTTTCAGGAGCTTTATCAGTAACTTTTTCTTCAGATTCTTTTAATACGTTTAGTACATTATTTACATCTTCTTGAGTAGATTGACCATTAGAAACTACTTCTTGGGCTCTGCTTACAGAATTTAGATATGATTGTCTATTTTCTTCACTTGCCTTAGCAAAACTTGAACTTCCTACTGTTTTACTACTATTGTTAAGTTGATTTGTTAATTCTTTTTTATCAACTTGAGGAGCTGTAGTATTAGTATTTGGTTTATTGTCTTTACTTACATTGCTAGCTTGACCGTTTGAGTTTCCACCTTGATTTGGTGTAACTTTATCCTCTTTCGGAGCTTCTGTCACCTTGTCTTCCTTCGGTGTCTCTGTAACTTTGTCCTCTTTTGGTGTTTCTTTCTCTTTGTCTTCTTTAGGAGACTCTGTCACCTTATCCTCTTTCGGTGTTTCTGTTACTTTGTCTTCTTTTGGAGTTTCAGTAACTTTGTCCTCTTTTGGCACTTCTGTTACTTTATCTTCTTTCGGTGTCTCAGTAACTTTATCCTCTTTTGGTACCTCTTTAACCTGTGTACTTGGTGCTGGTGTCGCTGGTGTTTGTTTTGCCGGTGTTGTTGGCGTTGTACTTGGTGCTGGTGTCACTGGCGTTTGTTTTGCCGGTGTTGTTGGCGTTGTACTTGGCGCTGGTGTCACTGGTGTTTGTTTTGCCGGTGTTGTTGGCGTTGTACTTGGTGCTGGTGTCACTGGTGTTTGTTTTGCCGGTGTTGTTGGCGTTGTGCTTGGCGCTGGTGTCACTGGTGTTTGTTTTACTGGTGTTGTTGGCGTTGTACTTGGCGCTGGTGTTACCGGTGTTTTGTTTTTGTCGGTGTTGTTGGCGTTGTACTTGGCGCCGGTGTCACTGGCGTCGTACTTAGTGCTGGTGTCACTGGCGTTTGTTTTGCCGGTGTTGTTGGCGTTGTACTTGGTGCCGGTGTCACTGGTGTTTGTTTTGCCGGTGTTGTTGGCGTTGTACTTGGCGCTGGTGTCACTGGTGTTTGTTTTGCCGGTGTTGTTGGCGTTGTACTTGGCGCTGGTGTCACTGGCGTTTGTTTTACTGGTGTTGTTGGCGTTGTACTTGGCGCTGGTGTTACCGGTGTTTGTTTTGCCGGTGTTGTTGGCGTTGCACTTGGCGCTGGTGTCACTGGCGTTTGTTTTGCCGGTGTTGTTGGCGTCGTTGGTGTACTTGGAGTTGGAGTCTCAACAACTTTATCTTCTTTCGGTGTTTCTTTCTCCTTATCTTCTTTTGGTGTTTCTTTCTCTTTGTCTTCCTTCAGAGCTTCTGTCACCTTGTCGTCTTTTGGTGTCTCTTTCTCTTTGTCGTCTTTCGGAGCTTCTGTCACCTTGTCGTCTTTTGGTGTTTCTTTCTCCTTATCTTCTTTTGGAGTCTCTGTCACCTTATCTTCTTTTGGTGTTTCTTTCTCTTTATCTTCCTTCGGAGTTTCTGTCACCTTGTCTTCTTTCGGTGTTTCTTTCTCCTTATCTTCTTTTGGTGTTTCTTTCTCTTTGTCTTCCTTCAGAGCTTCTGTCACCTTGTCTTCTTTTGGTGTTTCTTTCTCTTTGTCGTCTTTCGGAGCTTCTGTCACCTTGTCTTCTTTTGGTGTTTCTTTCTCTTTGTCGTCTTTCGGTGTTTCTACTGCTTTTTCAGTTATACCAACTTGTTTTTCTATTATGTCCATCTTTAACTTCTAATTCAAAGTTATTTTCTTCTAGCGTATAGCCTTCTGGAGTAACTATTTGAATCGTGTATTTACCATTTTCTAAACGTTTTTGGAATGCATTTTTTCCATATAGACTGGTTGGTAATTCTATTTTTATTCCTGATTCAGATACAGCATATACTTTTGTACCTGTAGGAACTGGTTTATCAAAACTGATTTCTACAGCATTTTTGATGATTTCATCTACTCTGAATTCTACTTCTTTAGTTGGAGTGTCTCTAGTTATTTCGAATTCTATTTTCGAAGGTGTTTTTAATCTATAATCTTCATCTAATAACACTACTTCTACAGTATATTTACCAAATGGTAATGATTGGTAAGTTCGTTTATTACGTGAGAAGTCATCACCTACTACTTCACCTTTTTCATTAGTGATTTTATAACGAACTCGACGAGAGTTATTACCTGTTCCATCACCTTTTTTGATTTCTACTTCAAGACTACCTTTACCATTACCTGCGATATTAGATAGAGCTATGCTATCTTTATTATCAGCGAAATCTTTTACTTCGAAAGTAACATCTTTTAAGTCTACACCTTCTGGAATAGTGTAACTTCCATCTTCATTAGGTTGGATTACATTTTTACCATAACTTAATTTTTGTAGAATACTCCGCTTCCGTCTTCCATTATTGGATAAGGAGTGAATTTACGTGTAGCTTCATCGTAATATCCACCATTAGCACCTGTAATCTTAGGAGCTTTTCTATCGATTACTACATTAAATGAAGTTTCTTGCATTTTAGCTCCAGTCGCTTGTGAACTATAAGAAAGAACATATTGATATTCTCCATCTGGAAGAGGGTTACCGTTTTTATCTACACCTTTCCAGTTTGTTAATGATAATGCAGTATATTTTTTACCTGTATTGTTAAAGAAGTTTTTATTCCCTGATGCATTTCCATTTTCGTAAAGTGGATTTTTACGTTCAACATCATCTTTTGCATATACTGTTAATTTTAAGTTTTCATAGTTACGTAAGAATACTCCACGCATACCTATTTCGTCATAGTTTTCATCCCCATTTGGAGAGAAGAATATTTTATCTGTAAAGAATCTCGCATTAGTTAGTGGGTTAATATATGCTCCCGCAAGAGTTCTCTTATCTTTCTTATCTTCTTTATATGTAGTTAATATACCTGTGAAGTTCATATCCGTTAGAGAATCCCAGTTATTATTATTTGAATCAAATCCATATTCATATGTTGGTTTTTCTCCATCTTTCATAGAATAAATTGGTTTTTCTAATACTGGTAAGTTTTGGAACTCCCCTTTGAATCCTACAAAAGGTATACTTGCTACTTTGTCTGTTGATTTACCATCAGCTCCGTAAAACTCTACAAATCCTTCTAAATAATAACCATTTTTAAATAATTTTAATAGTTCTTCATTATATTTGCTTGCATCTACTGATACCGTGATTTCTGAAGTAGCATTTGCTCCTACAGTAACTGTTTTTTCACCTTCTATTTCATTAAGTAAACGAGAAGTCATAGTTAAGTAACCTGTCCAATCACCATTACCTTCACCGTATGCATCATCAGTAATTAATGTTGATTTATATTTTAACGTTTTAGGTTTATCAGAAATATTATGAACTAATAGTTTAACATCGAATTTATCACCTACATTACCTAAACTTACACTACCATAGTCATTTGTTCCAGTAACATAAACATCTCCATAAGCAGCTTTGTACGCATCTATTAATCCTGCACCTTGTTGTCTTGGAGAAATATATACACCATTATCTTTATTAACATTAATACTAGCCGTACTCATTAATAAGTGTTTTACTAATTTTTGAAGTTCTTCTGCAGTCTTGCTTGGGAATCTTTCCGCTAGGGCTTGTTTTATTAATGCAGTTGCCCCAGCTACGTGAGGTGATGCCATACTTGTCCCACTGTCTAATCCGTATCTTCCATCATTATAAGAAGAGATAATATCTCCACCTGGTGCTGTAACATCTGGTTTTAAAGTATCCATCAACTGTTAAACCCCAACTAGATGAATCATCGAACTTACCAACATTTTCATTTGGTTTTTTCTCCCATTTCCCGTTGAAGTTAATTTTATACTCACCTTCATGTTGAGCTAGCTCATTACCGAAGTTATAATAAGTCGTTACTACCGGGAAGTCTTTGTCTTGACCATTTAGGACAACATTATAGATAGTATCTCCATCATTAAAGTACGCTATTACCCCTGCAGCTCCATGTTTTTTAGCTATTTTCACCTTATCTTCGAAGCTATTTTCACCACGTTGAACTAAGGCAATTTTACCTGTTAAATCTTTGCCTTCATAATTTTCTTCTTTCCCAACACCTACATAAACATAGTCATAGTCTTTATTTTCAAAAAGTTTTGAATATGTGAAGATAGGCACATTACCATTGTTGAAAGCTACATTACCTAATAAGTTCGCAACTGTAGCAATCTCTCTATTAAGTACACTATTACTAATATTAGCTACAGAAATAGCATCATCAGATACTGATGGACGTCCTACTGTCCCGTAGTCTGGGTTAACCGCACGCGGTGTGATGTAATCAAAGCCACCTTTAGAGAAGTAGGCATTGTTACCAGCAGCGGCTACGATATTTACTCCAGCTTTTTTAGCTACTTCTAATGCACTAATTAAGCCATCACCAACTTCCATTACTGAACCAGCTGGCGACCCTAAACTTAAGTTAATAGTATCCGCACCTAACTTAATAGCATCCTCAATAGCTTTAGTATAAATATAAGACTCTGTTCCTGAGTTTTTAGATTCTGAGAATACACGCATAAATATTAATTGCGCTTCTGGAGCTACACCTGTAATATAGTCACCTGTTCCGCTTTTTTCTTTAGGATTACCTACCGCAGTACCAGCAACATGCATACCATGTGATTTGAATCCACTTTGTTTAATATCATTGTTCCAATCATTATAGTTGAAAGCAAACGGTAGTTTATCACTATACCACTTACCATAGTCTATTCCTGCTTCTTTCATCGCTTTTTCAGCATCTTCTTTTGTTTATATTTAGATTGAGAGTTATCTGTTAATCTTAAAACCGGGTGATTTGGATCAAGCCCTGAATCAAGTACCGCTATTACTCTTCCTTGCCCACGGAAACCTTTATCCCACAGTGGTTGGATGTTAATTAGATTATAACTATCTAGAGCTTTAGAGAAGTCATTTACCTCTTCTTTTTTTGTTTCAACTGCATTAGTAGTTGTTTCTGGTTTTTTGTAAGCAACACTTACCTCAACACTGTCTACGAAGTTCATTGCTTGAATTTTTTTGGCATCTTCATAAGTAGTTTCTAAAAGCAAACCCATTTAAAAAGTGTGTCATATTCAAATAGCTTTTTCATAATTCACACCTTTTTCTTTTTATTTCTTTTAAGGCTTTTTCACGAGGTTCTTTTTGTGCTAGCTTCACGTTTTTCAACCCTTCAGCTGTTTTTTTAAATCATCAGGATTTACTTTGTCCTCTTTTAATTTAACAATTATTTTTACCTTATCATCATTATTAAATTTTTTTCTCATCTTCTTTTGAAACATTAGATAATGCTTGTTCTTTTGCATCATTTTGTGCATAAATAAATTTTGAATTAATATTATTAGTTAATAAATTTACATTCCCCACTAGTAAAGATAAGCTCACTACACTTACTACTGGCTTCTTCGGAAATTTCATGTTAATAACTCCTCCTGGTTTTTTTAAAAAATAATATCTATATTTTAACTTAAATAATCAGAAAAAAATCAATTCAATATTCAGAAATAATTTAATAAAAATTTAGGTAATATTTTTTTCTGTACTATTACTATTATCACAATTAGCAAGTTATATTTATCCAAATAATTATAATATTAACCATCTGTGTTTTATAAAAATAAAAAAAGCGAAGAAAACATTCTTCACTTCATATATATTTCTATATTTATTTATTAAAACATCGGTTTATACTACACTATTCTTTTTAAAGTTTTATTTGCGTATAATCACACCTTCTACTCCAACTCATCGTAGCTAGGATTTCCACTTATATAGATAGCTCCATAAATAGCATCTACTACAAGGGCTGGAAAAGCAAATAAATCTAAAATTCCATTTAAAACACCAAAGACACATTCAATATAGTTCTCATGCCCTGATAAAACAGCTATCACTATAAGCACAAATGCAACAACTGGTAAAGGTTTTAGAAACTTCATTAATTTCTTATTTTTAAGTAGTTTTTCATAAGTTTCCCATTGGTTAATCGCCCAAATCTTCCCTTGATTTTTCGGTAAATAATACCATGCATAAACAAAGCTGAAAATTAGAAATAGACCTATTGCTATATAAACACAAACTACCATCATTTCTGAAGATAACTCACCTTGAGAAATAAGCAACAAATTTATACAACTAATATCAATAGTTAACACTACAAAAATCAAAGAAATAAGAAGATAAACGAAAATTTTAAATTTTAAAATAAACTTATCAAAAAAAGAAATGACTATTGCGAAAGTACTGTAGTATATGCACACCTCAAACAAAGTTCTATAGACGTCAGTCCGATTTCCGATTGTCATCCCCCAAAATATCATACCTGAAATCACAAGAGTAAGCCATGGCACAAACTTTATATACCCTAACACCACTTCATTTTCAATTAATGGTCCATGATAGCGTTCCATCATATTATTACTTTTCTTCTTTTTCTTCACCATTTTCTAAAGACCTCCTTTTATTTTAAACCACTATCAGCAGTGTTCATTTTTATATACATATAATTATCGCTTTTCTCCATAAACAAACTCACCTAATTTCGGACTAATTCCCTTAGCTCCTGTTTCATACTTCTCATCTTTATTGAATTTCACTAAAGTTGTATCTAACTTCATCTCTAGATCATCATTAATTGTTAAATAAATGTTTATCCCTCCCATTGGATTTTTCTCTACTTTATTATAATCTATCTTATAAGTTTTTATCTTACCTTCTGGAGTTAAGGCTTTTACCATCCATACTCTTTAACATACTCTCTACAGCTGCTTTTCCATCATCACTTTTTACAATATGCTCTATTCTCTTGCTTTCTATATATTCTTTACCACATATTAACCCTGCTACCCCTATAATTAAAAGTAAAACTACCAGGATTCCTTTTAGTACTTTTTTCATCGTCCCCGCCTAAACTATTTATATTACTATATTTTATATATAGACTATATACATTAAATTACCTTTATCGCTAATCGATAAACTTTTGATAATTTAGGGGCTAATTACTATTGCTCCTGTTTTTATACTTTTTCCCCTCGCGTACCCCTTACTAACGTAGTATGCAATATCATATCAGGGTCATCATTAATTGTTAAATAAATGTTTATCCCTCCCATTGGATTTTTCTCTACTTGGTCAAAATCTATCTTATAAGTTTTTATCTTACCTTCTGATGTTAAAGCTTTGCTATCCATTTTTCTTCAACATATTCTCTATTGCTTCTTTTCCATCACCGCTTTTTTTACTATATGTTCTATTCTTTTTCTTTCTATGTATTCTTTACCCAATATAAGCCCTGCTGACCCTATAATTAATAGTATAACTATCAGTGTTCCTTTTAGTACTTTTTTCAATATTCCTACCCCTCCCTTGGTATCCCTAATTCACTTAGTTTCCGACTAACTCCTAATCCCCCTGTCTCATAATTTCCATTTTGAGAATATTTGGACAATGTTGTTTCTATAAACAACTCATCATCGTATTAACTATTATAATTATATTTATTCCACCCATTGGATTCTTTCTTACTTTACCGTAGTCTATCTTATAACTTTTAATTACCCCCTCCGAAGTCAGTGCTTTATCATCTATATCCATCAACATACTTTCTATGGCTTTTTGCTTCATCACTTTTTTTACTATACGTTCTATTCTTTTTACTTTCTATATATTCTTTACCAAATATAAGTCCTACTGATCCTATAACTAATAATAAAACTATAAGGATTCCTTTTTAATACTTTTTTTCAACAATCTCATCCTCCCACTCTATTATTTTACTTATAATTATAATATCATTTTTAATATTTTGTATATATTTAAAATGTTTCAATCAAAAAGCTGCTTATTATATAAAAAAAGCGAAGAAAAACTTCTTCGCTTTATATATTTATTATGCTTTACTTCCAAAACATTGCTCTACTACTTGCGAGATATGAGAAGCCACAGTTCCCATCTCTCCCATTCTCTTCGCTAGAGCTTCTATTGATTTACCTTTATTTTCATTCACTAATCTTAAAAATCCTAGAGCTTGTGTATATATCCTATTCATAATCGATGCTATAACTCTTTGACCTTTTACTACATCAGACAACGTAGAATAATTATATATTGCATCTTCTAGATAACTTCTAAGCTGCGTTTTTAATGAAGGTAGTGAATTACCAGTATTAAAGATTGTTTGTATTGTTTCCTGATATTCCTGCTCAATATTATCTATAAAACTCTTAATTTCTTTAATGCTGCTAGCTATACTAATACATGCTTCTACCGTATTATAAAAATTTATACTTAATTTCACCTTATAACATATTTCTGTCGCAAATTCAGCTATAACATCACTAGCTGCAGATTCGGTATCATTTAAACCGCTATGAGTAGCATCAACACTACTTTTAGACTCGGTTAAATACCCAGAAAAAGCAGTTATCATACTATCCCCTAAAGATTTTGTAGTATTATCAACTTGTTGGTCAAAGGCTTTTAACACTTCTAAATCATCAAACAAGTTCGATTTTTTAACAAATGTATCAAAATCTGTTGGAATACTCCCTACTTCATAACCACCCATCACATCTTGATTAGATCTCCAGTTTTGTTCAATCGTAGCATCATTATTCCTATGACTTTCAGCTAGTGCATTAACACTACCAATCATACTATTTATACATTCTTCCATTTTGTTAACATTAGTTAGTTCCACTTTTAAAACATCCGAAAGAGGATTAGCTATCCCATCATCAAATGCAGATCTTATTCCCTCACCTTTTAAAGTATCACCTATACTTTTCTTAAAGCTATTTATTGTAGCTTCACCTTTTTGGGCTATACCTGTTTTAGTATTCAATTGGATAATACCAGTACCACCTGGACCTATTCCTGGTACAACAATTATTTTATTAATAGTATCCCAAGTTTCTCTAGCCTTTTTACTTAGTGAATCTAGTAATTTAGTCACTATACCATAATCCCATGAGGCCCCACTTCTATAACACCATGTTTTTAAAACCACTAAATCCAAAACCAGTCAAATTGTCTAGAAAATTGAAATGTACTGTAATTAGCTATTTCTGAGAATAGTTTTTCTTTTCCTTCTAATTTTGTATAAAAAAATTATCTAAATTTTTAATACTCTTTATAAGATTTATTTGTTCTAAGTAACTTACTATAGATTGTTCTAAAGTTTCCGTTCTATTTGCCTTTCTCGATTCTACAGTACTATTTGTTGTGGTAGATTTAGTTAATAACTCTCTTATTTGTTTTATATCTTCTAATAACCCTTGTAAATTTTTGGATAATCCTTGTAGAGAAGAGAAATTAATTACTATATCTTTACCCGCTCCACTACCTGGCATCAACTCAGTTGTAAGTAGTTTATCTTTTCCAAATTGTGCATCAAGTTTACCATCTCGGTCTACATCGACTGAAAGACCTTGAACTTTGTTAATCGCCGCATCTCTAACTTTGTCTTTTGCTTCTGCCTGAAGTTTCTTTATTTCATCGGGTTTATTCCATGCTTTTACTCTTTTTCCTTTTTCATCTATAAGATTCCCGTTATCATCAAAACGATATCCTCCCCACATATGTTGGTCTACTTTGTTAAATCCGCTACTTTCCCCTGAAAAGTTATAAGTTTTCCCTACCGTTCCTTCTCCTTTATTATATCCCAAGCCAACTAAATCTCTACTATCTACATAATTATTTATTTTATCATATAGTGCACTAACATTTATTTTTTGTTCTTCTGTAAGTGTTGAATAAATATTTGGACCATTGTATATATTTGCAGATTTTATTCTAGAATAATCCGTTACATTCGCTAAGGCATATTGAGCATCCATAGAACCCAATGAATGTCCATAAATATTAATCTTTGCATTTGGATATTTTTCCATCATTTCTTTTAAATAATCTGATGAAGCTTCCAACTGGCCGGTAGCACCCTTTTCTCCTAACATTATCTTCTTAGCCATTGGTGCATCATTGTCTAACCAGTCTCTTTTTGCATCTGCATTATCAGCACCTTTGCCTGGAGCAGTTGAACCCCTATATAATATGGTTATTTCCTCAACCTTTTCTCTTTCACTGAGTGGAGCATCTGGAGACACAACTTCATTACTTCCACTTGTTTTAGTATAAGTATAAATTTGTTCTCCGTTATTACTACGGTTGTCGTTAGCATCAGAAAGAGTCCCTACATATTCATTGTCTTCTGTTTTCAATATATAACCAGATGGTCGATCTTTGTACTCCTCTTTTGCTATATTCATATTTGTTTCATCGCTATACGCCATAATACTTTCACCTCTCTAGTTATTTCATTAATTTAACAGTGAGTCTAATTCTTGAGTCATACCTAGTGCACCATGCTTATAACCCTTACCTTCTGAATATTTATTTAATGTAGTTTCTAAAACTAATTTTTCATTATTGTTTATTACAATTTTTATATCTATTCCTCCCATTGGATTTACTTTGCTGTAACTCTCATCAATTTTGTAAGTTTTAATTTTCCCCTCTGATGTTAACGCCTTACTATCCAACTTTTTCAGCATTTCTTCAATAGTTTGTTTAGCATCATCACTGTTTACGATGTTCTCTACTTTATTATCATTATTGTTCATGTATACTTTACCTCCTACTACTCCTACTACGGCCAATACCGCTAGCGATACTCCTATTAGTGCTTTTTTACCAACATCATCACCTTCTATCATATTTTACTTATTACAATTATAATACTTTTTTTTATCGCTTTGTATATTATTTTATGAAATAATTAAATATAAATCAAGTTTAGTATACTTCAAAAAGAGTTTTTATTATCTATCTTATATTAATTTATCTCTTTTATTTATCTATTTTTTTAATATACAAAAAAACTACAACATATGTTGTAGTTCAATCTATGATATTATATTACTTATTCCTCACTTAAATCTGTATATTATATATCTATATAAATATTTTTTTGCACTATTTAAGGCAGGGAAATAATTTTTTTAGCTACATTAAGACTCCAAATATCCATAGTTTTAATACTTCCCTTCATAAATAAAGTCAAATAGTTTTCGGACTAAACCCTCCCGCTCCGGTAGTATACTTCCCACCTACAGTGTTTTTTTCTCTAATGTTGTATCAAATATCATCTCAGGGGTCATCATTAATTATTAAGAGTATATATATACCACCCATTGGATTTTTTTCTTTACTTTATTATAATCTATCTTATAACTTTTTATTTTTCCCTTCTGGGGTTAAGGCTTTACTATCCATGCTCTTCAACCTTTTTTTCTATTACCTCTTTTTGCTTCATCGCTTTTCACAATATGTTCTATTCTTTTACTTTCTATATATCCTTTACCCTTTAATAACCCTATTGATGAAAGCACTATAAACAAAAACTAATAGGATTACTTTCACTACTTTCTTCAGCATATCATTACCTCTGTCTCTATCACAATTGTATTTTTACTTATCAAAACTAAACATCTTCCTTCATAAACTGTACCTATAAGTGTTTTTTTATTAACTCTCTTTTTGTCCTCTATCCGTAAGTTTCCATAGTTCTGGAGAAATAGCTGTTGAGTCTATTGTATACTCACCTTTCGAATTTTTTTCCAACGTTGTATTTACTATCATCTCTTCATTATCATTAACTATCACTGAGATATTAATCCCTCCCATTGGATTTTTTTCTCTACTTTATTATAATCTATCTTATAACTTTTTTTATTTTTTTCCATCTGGTGTCAAAGCCTTGTTTTTCTATTTTTCTTCAACATATTTTTCAATTGCTGTTTTTTTGCTTTATCACTTTTCACAATATGTTCTATTTTATATTTTTTTCGTAATAAATACTTCCGACTACAATTCCAATTAACAACAAAACACTTGTTATGGTCGCTACTAAAAAAATTTTTTTCATTATTTAAATGCTCCTATTTCGTTAATACTTATTATATTATATATTTCAATTTTTTTATAAAGGAGAAAAAAGACGACTAATTGTCGTCTTAATTAAACTAAACTTTTTTTCGTTTTGTAAAGAAATGAATAGTCGCTATTAAACATCCAAGCCCTACTATATATAGTAGCTGTGAAGCAGCTAATGGAGCAAAGTGGTTTTTTAAAATAAATATATTAACAAACACACCAACGATAGCCGCAAAGCTCAGTACCCCTAATAATACTACTTTATATTTATTTAGAGGTAAACTAACTTTAGCTACCATACATAGCCCATTAATAAGCGCTAGTACAAAGCAAATAAACTTCATTTGCGCTTGATTATCTATTACAATATTTGTCAGTAGAACACTCGCTACCAACACACCACCACCAATAGCGGCATTCGTTAAAATATCTCTCATAAAGTTATTACTTACTTTTTCTTTATTCGATTCAAACGTTAGGAAGAACGATGGAACTCCTATTGTTATAGCTGAAATAATAGTAAATTGAATAGGAATAAATGCAAATTCAAAGGCGAATAATACACTTATCACCGCAAATACTATCGAGAAGAATGTTTTTGTTAAAAATAGCGATGCTACTTTTTGAATATTGTTAATTACACGACGACCTTCCATTAAAATATCATAAAATACTGCAAAGTCATTTGTTAAAAATACAATATTAGAAACACTCTTAGCGGCACTAGTTGCGCCATTCATCGCAAAACTAATATCAGCTTTTTTCAGCGCTAGCACGTCATTAACACCGTCTCCACTCATCGCAACTGTTTTTCCATTTTTTTGTAGAATCTCTACCATGCGTTGTTTTTGATCTGGTGTTACTCGACCAAAAATATCATTTTCTAATACTACAGACTCAAAGTTTTCTTCTGTTACTTTCGTCATATCTACAGCACGAGCATCTTTTTTAAACCCTGCTTTTTTAGCTACCCCAAGAACTGCAATGTGATTGTCTCCACTTATTATTTTTACAGCCACTCCTTGTGATTCAAAATACTTAAATGTTTCTTTTGTATTAGCTTTGATTTCGTCAGAAAGTACTACATGACCAATCAACTTCATATTTGATGGAGTAGTTACTTTTTCATCAGTATAAGCTAGCGATAATATTCTATAACCCTGTTGTTTCAGGTTCTCATAGTATTCCGTCATACCTTCTTCAAATCCTAAAAATTCATAGGCCCCGAAGAAATAAGTACCACCTTCTTTTAATTGAATGTATGAATATTTATTTTTACTAGAAAATGCGCCAATCTCGTCAACATCCCATTTTTTCTCACAAGTTAAATAATTTTTTAAAGCTCTTGATGTGGCATTCTCATCTTCAAAATATGCTAAATAACTAGATAACTCGCTAGCTACTTTTTCATCAATCTCGACTACATTCATGTTACCTGTAGTTATTGTTCCTGTTTTATCAAAACAAAGCACATCTACACGTGCAAGAGTTTCTACACAGTATAGTTCTTGCACTAGAACTTTCTTCTTCGCTAGTTTCATCGCAGCAACCGCTAAAGACACACTTACAAGAAGGATTAACCCTTCTGGTATCATACCTACTAATGCACCTGCACTACGTAAAACTATATCCGTATAGCCACGTCCTAGACTAGCACCTCTAACATATAACATAATAGCAACTGGAACTAATAGAACTGATATTACTTTCAGGATTCTATCCATATAGTCTCTTAGTTTTGATGGATATTTTTTAAATTCTTTTGTGCTTTTAGCTAGTTTATTAATATAGCTATCTCCACCAACTGCGGTAACTTTTACTAGACAACTACCACTTACTACGTTACTACCACTCATAAGTTCGTTACCTGTAGTTTTGTAAATATTATCACTTTCTCCAGTTAGTAACGATTCATCAACCTCAATACTACCTTCGATTATCTCAGCATCTACAGGCACTTGGTCTCCTAGATTTAGATGAAGGTACTCACCTAAAACTATTTCTTCTGAATCGACTTCTATTATTTCATTATCACGATTTACACGATATTTATTTCGTCCTAATAAACTTAATTCTTCTAAAGCATTTTTAGATTTAACTTCTTGATAAATACCTATAGCAGTATTTATTGCGATAACACCTAAAAATAACATATTTTCAAATCTTAACGTTGTTGCGATAAAAGCTGCTAATACCAAGTTCATCGCATTAAAGAACGTGAAGATATTAGAAAAATATTATTTCTTTTGTTGTTTTATATGGTTTTATAACACTAATATTTTTTTCTTAGCTTGTTTAACTTCTTCACTAGTTAAATACTTCATTTTTTTCCTCCAAATAATCTCTATACATTCTTATTTTCAAAATAGTAGATTAATAACAATTATACCATAAAATATATTGTATAGCTTTTAAACTTAACTGAAGTTAATTTCCTCGGAAATATATAATTTTAAAATATAAAAAAACCAGATTTGAATTAATTTCAAACCTGGTCTTCTTAATTATTCTTCTACATCTTTGTTATCAGTATCATCAGTAGACTCTACATAAATCTCTGGTCCTGATTCTTTTTCTTTAGCTAAACGAGCTTGTTCTTCATAGTATTTTTTATTAACTATTTTATCAAGTTGTTCTGCTTCTTTTTCGTCTAACTCTTTTGGCATTTTACCAAATTGGTAAAGAGCAACAATTTCTTTTCTATCAATTGTTTCAACTTTCATAAGAGTTTGAGCGATAAGTTCTAACTGATCTCTATGAGTTTCAATGATATGTAATACTTTAGTATAACATTCATTGATAATTTTACGTACTTCTTTATCGATTTCTTTTAGCATTTCTTCTGAATAGTTACCGATACTTGATAATTGACGTCCACCGTATGGATCGTGGAATGGAGCTTGCATTGGCCCTACAACATCACTCATACCGTACTCTGTAACCATTGCACGTGCAATTGCAGTTACACGTTCAAAGTCATTGTGAGCTCCTGTAGAAACTTCATTAAAGAAGATTTGTTCTGCTGCACGTCCACCTAATAGACCACAAATTTTATCAATTAAATCTGTACGAGTTTGGAAGTATTTCTCTTCTTCAGGAATCATTAGGTTATATCCACCTGCATCCCCACGAGGAATAATAGTAACTTTTTGTACTTTATCCGCACTATCAAGAACCATACCTACAATAGCATGTCCAGCTTCATGGTAAGCTACTAAACGTTTTTCTCTTGGAGTATAAACTCTACTACGTTTAGCTGGACCACCGATTACTCTGTCCATAGCTTCATCTAAATCAGCTTTTTCAATAGCGTTTTTGTTTTCACGTGCCGCTAAAAGTGCTGCTTCATTTAGTATATTAGCAAGATCTGCCCCAGAGAACCCTGGAGTTTTTTCAGCTAATGAGCGAAGCTCAACATCTTTAGCAAGCGGTTTGTTTTTAGCGTGTACTTTAAGAATCGCTTCACGACCTTTTACGTCAGGAGTAGAAACTTTGATTTGTCTATCAAAACGTCCAGGTCTTCTAAGTGCGTTATCTAATACGTCAGCACGGTTAGTTGCTGCAATTACGATAATACCTTTTTCACCATCAAATCCGTCCATTTCAACAAGAAGTTGGTTAAGAGTTTGTTCACGTTCGTCGTTTCCTCCACCTACTCCGCTACCACGTTTACGTCCAACAGCATCGATTTCATCGATAAAGATAATACATGGCGCATTTTTTTCAGCTTCTTTGAATAAATCACGAACACGGCTAGCCCCAACCCCTACGAACATCTCAACGAAATCAGATCCTGAGATTGAGAAGAATGGAACTTTTGCTTCTCCAGCAACTGCACGGGCTAATAATGTTTTCCCTGTTCCCGGAGGCCCCTCTAATAACACACCTTTAGGTATTTTAGCACCCATCTTAGTGAATTTACGGTGATCTTTTAAGAATTCAACCATCTCTGCAAGTTCTTGTTTTTCTTCATCAGCTCCCGCTACATCGTTAAATGTAACAGTACCTTCACCTGCATCGATTTTCTTAGCTTTTGATTTTTGGAAGCTCATTACTTTACCTCCACCGCCACCTTGCATTTGTGACATAAAGTAGAATAGTAACCCCATCATTAAGATAAACGGTACGATGTTTCCTAAGAATGAAAGAATTGCTCCAGTTTTTTCAGCAGCTTTATATTCTACTACATTAAGTTTTCCATCTTTTGCTTTTTCATTAATTTGTTTTTGGATTTCATTATCAGATGCTGGAACTAATGATTCAAAATTCTTTTCACCATCTGTTAAAACCCCTTTTACATTATAGTTTTCATCTTTTCTTTGTAGACTAATTTCTTTAATCTTGTCTTCGTTTATATTCTTAACAAGTTTTGAGTAGTCTAGTTTTTCTGTTGTCCCAGGTAAGTCTTGCTGCCAATAAGCAAATACTCCCAATGCTATAACAATAAGGGCAAGCATGCTAAGAATAGAATTTTGTCTTTTCCCATTATTCATATAGACTAACTACCTCCTAATTTATTTTCTAAAAGTATCTTATTTTACCATATTTGACCTTAAATATGATTAAAGTTTTTGACTTTATTCGACTAAAGTTTTGATTATTTTTTAATGTTATTTAAACTCTATTTTTTATGAATAGATTTCTTCTTTTAAGACACCTACATACGGCGTATTTCTGTATCTCTCATCATAGTCTAATCCAAATCCAACTACGAAAGCTTTTGGACAAACTAGCCCAATATAATCTGGTTCAACATCAACGATACGAGCTTCTGGTTTATCTAGTAATGAAGCACAAGTTACAGACGCTACTTTTCTTTCTAATAAGTTTTCGATAAGTGCTTTTAAAGTTCTACCTGTATCAACAATATCTTCAACTATAATTACATCACGTCCAGCAATATCCATACCTACGTCTTTTTTAATTAGTATAGTACCTGTAGATTCAGTTCCACCGTGGTAGCTAGATACATCTATAAAATCTGTAACAACATGAATATCAATATGTTTTATAAGTTCTGCCATAAAAGGTAATGCACCTTTTAAAGTACAAATTAAAACAGGCTCTTTATCTTTATAGTCCTCTTCTATTTGTTTAGCAATTCGTTTACTTGCTGCAACTATCTCCTCATGTGTAAATAAAACTTTCTCAATGTCTTGTAATATATTTTCCACTGTCTTATCCTTTCATTTTTTTATAATAATCATAAATTTTATTTTTTTATTGACTTTTTGTTCCGATACCTAAAAACACCAAGAACTTCGCCCTTATTATTTCTTATTACAGGCAAAGTATCTCTTAATTCTTTCGGTACTTTCTCATCAATGAAAAATACGGGAAAGTTTTTTTATTTAATTTCTCCTCGACGCACTCTATCCCCTTCTTTTTTTGTAGTAATAAGAAGAGGTAACTCAGATTTGTTAAAAGCCAATTTCTGAATCTTTAGCATCTGTAGATATTATAAATTTATTTTGATAAAAATTCATAAACACTATTTTCACAAATTTTATCGATAATTATTTCTATCTTATCATTATAACACTTTTTTTCGATTTTATGAATATATAAAGTTTCATATTGACTAATAATTTTTTTAAATTATTTTTTTCAAATCATAACTTTTATTACCTGAATTTTTTTCTTTAAAGATGAAACAACGTCAAAAAAATCGCCTTTTGCTTAACATCAAAAATACCTAATTCATTAGTAATTATGTCTTTTAATAAGAAATACATTTCTTCTTCATTAAGCTCTAAAAAAATTTATCTTTAACTAAACTGATTTTTGTCTTCATCTCTAGAAAAAAATATAATTATCTTTATTTAGATAATATTGCTTTTTTTAGATTATTATTTATATTTTGATAATAATTAGCAAAGTTAATCAAATTATCAAAAACTACCACTATTAATATCATTAAGCAGCGGCACAATATTATGTCTAATATTATTTCTTGTATAATCCGTATCAAAGTTAGTCGCATCTACATAATAGTGCAGATTATTTTCTTTTGCGTACTCCTCTAACTCAGCTTTTAAACTATTAAGTAGCGGGCGATAAATAGTTAACCCAGCCATTTCAACCTCTTCGCAAATAGCTAATGAATGGTCAATGCTACGACCAGTTAATAACCTCATTAATATATTTTCTACTTGGTCATTTTTATGATGGGCGGTTAAGAGTTTAGTTACACCTTCTAATTTTGCCATCTTATTAAATGCTTGATAGCGTAGTTCTCTTGCGAGCATCTCCTCTGAAGTGTGACTATCACGCTCTATATCCAACATATTAAGTTCTTCTTTATAAAACTTAACATCAAAATCTTTAACAAACTTCTCTACGAATTCCGCTTCTTCATACGACTCTTGACGCAAGCCATGATTAATATGAAAAACTACTAGCTCTTTATAACTATCTTTATACTCAGTTACTAATAAATGAAATAATACTATAGAATCCACTCCACCTGACAAAGCAATAGCTATTTTATCCTCTTTATTCCACAAAGTATTAATTTTCATCTAAATACCCTTCCTCACTAAGACTTTTCTTCACATTATCATATTTTTTTATAAGCAGCTTTCGTAGTTGATATAATATTATCTAAGAAACCTTCTGGTACTTTTTGGTAATTCTTTTTTTCTCGACTACTTCTTCTGAAACTTCTGTAATATTAGATTTTTTTACCACGACCTACAGATATTTTCATATTACCGATATACTGTAATTTTTTTAAGTCTTTTTATTGTTTTTTTGTTTCTTGTTTTTGGGGTAATTCTTCTTGTTGTTTTTTTATCTTCTTTAGTCGGTGCTTTTTTTGCTTCTTTAGCTTTTAACCTCTTTTTTTCATCTGTTGCTTTTTAGGCTTTTTTTCTTAAGCGTAGTTTTTTTCTTTTCTTTATTTTCTTGAGAAGTCTCTTTTTTTCTCTTCCTTTTGAGTTAAAATAATATTATCTTCTTTTTTTACTCTTAACCTTCGCCTTAATTACATATCCTTTTGAAAATATATCTGATAATTTTTTTTCTTCTTACCGATATGCATATTTTCTTTCGGTAAAAATGCTGTTGTTCCACCATCTAGCACTATATAAAGACCATTACTTACTACTTCTCTTACTTTTTCCTACTACTTCTTCCACTTTAATCACCCCTTTACTCTTCGGCTTTTTACTCATGACAATATTATAGCATATTAAGTTGATAAACTCCTTATATTTTATTTTCTTCTGGAAAAATTAAAAAGAATGAAAGGATTTTTTTCATTAATCCTCTCATTCTTTTTATTCATATTCTATTTTATTTTTAAAATTTTTTTCAAAACTATTCCAAATGTGGTTAAGTTATGTAATAACGCTAATAAATTAGGTGATAGAACATTTACAAGCCCTAAAAATATCAACGAACTATTTATAGTAACTGTACCTTTGACATTACTACTCATTTGAGCACGAAGTTTTTTAGAAACATCAGACAACAATAGTAATGAATCAAGAGAATCTGATTGTAAAACTACATCGCTTATCTGTTTTGATAGATCAGCACTTTCGTTCATAACAATACTAATGTCACTTTCGGATAATGCTGCTGAATCATTCAGTCCATCACCTATCATTAACACACGACGTCCTTGTTCTTTTTCTTTTCTTATATATTCAAACTTTGTCACAGGTGTCATATTAGTATATACTTCATCAAATGTTATATCTTTTAAGATTTTATTGGTTCTAACGTCGTTATCTCCAGTCAATAAGACAACCTTTTTCCCTTTATTTCTAAGTTCAGCTAGCACGGAGTTTGCTTCATTCCTAAGTGGAATATCTATACAAAATATAGAAATCAATTTCCCTTTGTACCCCAAGAATAGCAAATTGTATTGCTCTTGTTTTTCAGCTATAATTCGCTCTTGGTCAACTGTAACTAGAATATTCTCATCTTTTATCAACTGACTACTTCCTATAACAACCTTTTCTCCATCAATATGTGAAACAATACCTCTAGATGCAATATGGTATAGTTCTGTGTGCATTTCCTCGTGTTCAATACCATCTTCTTCGGCTTTACTAACAACTGCACTAGCGATAGGGTGGTAAATATGTTCTTCTAAGCAAGCTCCTATTTTTACAACTTCCTCATATGAATATTCATAAAATGGTAGTACCTCTCGAATATACGGTCTTGATACAGTTATTGTTCCTGTTTTATCAAAAACAAAAGTATCTATGTCTCCATATTTATCAAGCGTTACCGAGTTTTTTACCACTATTTTTTTATCTATTAAATTTTTTATAGTAGTGAGGTAAGCAACAGGTGTAGATAACTTCAAAGCACAAGAATAATCTACTAATAGAAACGAAATTGCTTTAGCAAACGATCTTGTAAAAAGATATGTCAGTCCCATCGCTATAAAGTTGTATTTTACGATACTATCAGCCAATTTTATATACTTATAGTGGTATGTATCTTCACGATTTTCTGACTCTTTCATCAATTGAATAAGATGATAGATTCGACCATTAACCTGTGGATTTTCTACCTTAAGTTTAATTTCCCCATGAACAACTATAGTATTGGAATAAACTTTATCACCAATTTTTTTGGTTACCGGAAAACTTTCTCCTGTCAATGAACTCTCATCAATACTTGCTCCGCCTCCAGTAACAATACCATCAAATAAAATTTCATTTCCCTCAGAAATTAAAATAACATCGTCTTTTTTTACCTCTGAGCTAGGTATTTTTCTATTACCTTCATCTTCTACAAGCCAAACTTCTTTATCAAATGAAATCAAACTTTTCTCTAGTTCTTTACAGATTTCTTCTCCGACCAATTATTTAAAGACTCCCCTAATTCTAAAATAAACATAATCGAACTAGCTGTTTCACGCGCTCCTGTTACTAATGAAACAAAAATCGCCGTTGAATCAAGCGTCTCCATTGTAACTTGTTTTTTAGCTAATAATTTTAACGTATCTCTAAAATATTTAGACGCCTTCCACCATATATAAACTGTTCTTAATGGGAGTGGAATAAATAATTTTGATACTGTTCGCCAAAATAGCGCATCCGCTATTATCGTATAAGGTGTTTCCTCAGCTTTTAAAACTGGATTTTCGTAACAATCTCTAATTTGCTCTACATCTATAAGTTCTAAAAATTTCTTTAGACACTCATTTTGATTAGTTTTGAAAATAACAGCAAAAGTATATTCATCTTGATAAAACTCTACTTTGTTTATGCTTTGAATCTTTTTCGCTTGTTTTTTAAAATATGCTTTTACATCTGGCGTTAGGCGAAAATTCGCTCTAATTCTCGCTCTCCCGCTCGATAGATGCAATATTTTAAATTCCATATTATTTTTTTCCTCTAATTCTAATAAATTACTTTCTTTCTTCTCTTTATCATATAAATCTTTAGCATCTGCAACTACATCATCAGCATGTTGCTTAATATTAGAAATAGTTCCTTCTACTTCATCTTTTTGCTTTATATAATTTTTGATAAAACTACTGAATAACCTTTTTTTAGCATCTTTGCTTGATAATAATTTAAGCCCTACTGTTCCAAAAAGCTACTCCTCCTGCAAAAAAACTCCTGGTGTTTTTTTAATGTTGCTTTAGCAACTTTTAATAATTTGATTGACATATTTAAATCCTCCTTTTTTTATATTTTGCTATAGCATAATTATAACACCTTGAATATTATATGTAAATTAATCAACAATCTCATTCTAATACTATAATTTAATGAACCTAAAAGATTATTTATGTTATAATAACTATGTTAAAGAATAATAAAAGTAATTATAACGCAAATATAATTATATCGATTATTTTTTTAAGCCACTAAACAATTAGATTAACAAGTAAGGAGCAACTTATGATTTACATTATCGGTCTTGGACCCTAACAATAGTTCAAATATTAAAGAAAATATAAAGAACCTATTACTAGAAAATAAAACTGCCAAAATTATCGCTCGTACAAAAGAACATCCCGCAATTTCTTTTTTAGAAAATAATAATATCCCTTTTGAAACATGCGATAGATTTTATACAGAAAATGAAAATTTCGAAAATACTTATAACAGTATTACTAACTATATTTTAGAACAAGCTAACTCGCAAGATGTTATGTATCTAGTTCCTGGTCATCCTATGGTTGCCGAACTAACTACTCAACTACTTATTAAAAGTGGCAAAGATATTAAAATCATCGGTGGAGAAAGCTTCTTAGATTCTTGTTTTAATGCGGCTAAGTTCGATCCTGTAGAAGGCTTCACCCTATCTGACGCAACAAACCTAGATAGTTTAAAACAAATCAATCCATTAAATCATAATTTAATTACCCAATGTTATGATGATTTGACAGCGGCTAATGTTTCTGATGAGCTATTTGCTTTCTATCCATTTGACCATGAAGTGACAGTAATCGAGCAAGCTGGAGATGATAATGAAAAGATCTATACTTCTCCTCTTAATGAACTTTCAGCTACTGTAGGTGAAGAAGTTAATAATCTACGTGCTTTATATATTCCACCATTAAATAATATAAGCTACAATATTAAATCGTACACTAAGGAATTTGATGAAAATGTAGAAATTACAGAAGGTGATTTAATTCAAAAATTAGAACTGTTAACTAAAGAGCTAAAAGATAATTCTGAAAAAGCGGAAGACTATACTCTTGATAACGCCAAAACACTGGCTAAAATTATAAACACAGCCCTTGATTTCACTATTGCTTGCGATAACTTTTATGAATTAAACGATATAATAATCAATATGAAAGAAGATCGCGACAATGGATAAGGTACTTGCGTTTAGTAAAAAATTATTAAAAGAAGTTATCGATAAAAACTCTATAGTTGTCGATGCAACAGCGGGAAACGGTAATGATACATTGTTTTTAGCGAAGACTCCTGCCAAAAAGGTATTCGCATTCGATGTCCAAAACCAAGCTATAACTAATACAAATGACCTATTAGAAAAAAATAATCTCGCTGATAAGTGCGAGGTTATCCTTGATTCTCATGAAAACTTTGATAAATATATCGAAGAAAATATTCAAGCAGTAGTTTTCAACTTAGGCTATCTACCAAATGCCGATCATACTATTACTACACAAGCAGAAACTACATTAAATACTATAAATAAGTTTATTACTAGATTAAATATCGGCGGTCGTATCGTTATAGTCGTCTATTGGGGGCATGAAAATGGTAAGATCGAAAAAGAAGCTCTCCTAAAAGAACTGAGCCAACTGGATCAAAAAGAGATAGAAGTATTAGTCTATCAGTTTATCAATCAAAAAAATAATGCACCTTTTATTATTGCCTTAGAAAAAAAGAAAGGATATTTTATGCGAGAAATAGAAATAGAATTTAAAAAAACTTATTAACTGAAGATGAATATAATAATCTATACACTTCATTGAAATTTAGAAGATAAACCTCAAATAATTAATAAAGAAATTTTTTTATTATGATGATGCTAACGAAAAGCCTAAAAAAAGCTAATTCAGCACTTAGAATTCGCTATACTAATAATAAAGATGAAATGACTTTAAAAAAATAAAAGAGCTCTAAACAAAATGTAGAGATTAAATATACCTTTAGATGAGTCTTTCCCTAAAGAGCCAACCGTACTTCCAATAGTACCTAATGAAATAATTACAGAATTAGAAAAACATCGATGTTCAAATAAAAAAACTCCGATGCTTACTCAAAAAAATCGAAACTATAAGATATGAACTACCTTATAAAAAGCTGGATTGTTAGTTGTTGATAAAAACAACATTTTTTTAAACGATATAGTCGACTATGAACTTGAGTTTGAAGTAAAAGACTACAACATTGGTTTAGAAGAGTTTAAGACATTATTAAGTGAGTTTCAATATCGAAGAAAGAAAAAGCTAAAGCCAAAAAAATAGCAAGAGCTATGGAATATAGTAAAAAATAATTCTACCTACTAAATTCAAGAAAAATAAAGAGCCTCAAATATAGAAATTCTATATTTGAGACTTTTTTTATTATAATCTTTGTCTAGCATCTAAGCTACGTCTTAATGCTCCACCTATAGAGTTAATGCATAATACAATAACTAAAATAGCTAGGGCTGCTGGTAACCAGATGTACATTTTGTTTACAAGAACGTCTGCGTCTTTCGCATATGATAACATAGTACCTATACTTGGTGTTCCTGCAGGAAGCCCGAATCCAAGATATGTTAAACCTACCTCGATACCCATATTAGCCGCTAATGATAATGTAGCTTCTACAACGATAATAGAACTAATGTTTGGTAAGATACCTTTTAACATAATTTTCCAATCAGGTGTTCCCATTGTTTTTGAAGCAAGAACATAGTCACGACGAGATTCAGATAATGCTTTACTACGTACAAGACGCGTAGAACTCATCCAAGCGAATGCTGATAAGATAAAGATAAATAATCCAATACCATAATCACGTTTAATACTTACGAATACGATAATAACCATAAGAACTGGGATAATTACCATAAAAGTCTACAAAAACGCATAACAAAGTTATCAACACGACCACCATAGTAAGCAATAACTAATCCAACCATAGTACCAAAAGTAATAGTTATAAACGTTACTGCAACGGCGATAAGGATTGAGTTAAGCATCCCCATCATTAGCCATCCAAATACTGAGTGACCACCTACGTCAGTACCAAGTAAGAATCCATCTTCACCTGGTTTTAAGAAAATGTTTAATAAATCTACATCAAAGTATGATTTATAATCACCACTTATACGAATATAAATGTTAAATATTATTACGAATACTAAGATAGCACTTAGTGTTATTAAAGCTGCAAATGCACCTTTGTCTTTTTTAAATTCACGAGCCACAACTGAAAAACCAGACGGAGTTTTAGTTGTAACTTTTTCTTCTTTTGCTTTTGTCATTGTTCAACTTCCTCCTAGTCTAATTTAATACGTGGGTCAACGATTGCCATAATAATATCACTCAGCATACTACCTACTAATGTTAAGAATCCTGAGAATAACATAAGTGTAGTTACAACACTATAGTCTCTATCTTGGATACTTTGGTAGAATAGTTGTCCCATTCCTGGATATCCGAAAATTGTTTCTACGAAGATACCACCACTGAAAAGTCCAGTAATAGAGAATCCGAAGAATGCTGCAATCGGTAAAATAGAGTTTCTAAAGATATGCCCTGAGTAAACTTTTTTAACAGGTACACCTTTAGCACGAGCTGTTTTTACATAGTCACTTTGTTTTGCATCAATAACTTCATTACGTAAGTATTGAACTGTTGATACCGTTGATAATAACGCTAAACAAATACCAGGTAAAATCAAGTGCTGAAGTTTATTGATATAATATGTAAATGTTCCTGGATCTAGGTTTACATCAACTGATCCACTTGTTGGGAACCATCCTAATCCAAATCCAAACACCGCAATCATAAATAAGTATAATACGAATGATGGGATAGCTAGGAAGAAGAAGTTGTAGAAGTTTACAAACTTATCAAATTTTAGAACCATTATAACGACCAGCGTACATTCCCATAGGAATAGCAACAGCGTACATTAACACTGCAGTGAATAATGATAAGTTGAATGTGTTGAAAATTCTTTCTCCTAAAAGCGTACCAACTGATTTACCAGTAGTATAACTTAGTCCAAAGTTTCCGTGGAAGAAATTAGAAAGCCATGTAAAATATTGTTTATACCATGGTTCATAGAATCCACTTGCACGACGAATCGACTCAATTTGTTCTTGAGAAATTTTTGGATTTTCTGCAAGACCACCAAAAGGATCCCCAGGCATTAATTTCGCAAGACCAAATACCAGAATACTAAGGATGAATAATTGTGGTATCATTACTAAAACACGTTTTAAAACTACTTTCCACATTATGCTTCTCCTCCTTTCATGGCAACGTAGTGAGTATCCGTTAATTTTTTAAGTGGATAAACTCTTCCTTCTTTATCGAAATAATCATTATAGTTTTCTTCATATTCTTTTTCGACAGCTTTTCTTATTTTAATAACTTCTTTTGCTTTATCTAAGTTAGTACTTGGAATAGCTGCGATAAGACGTTTTGTATAAATATGTTGCGGATTATTGTAAATATCTTCACGTGTTCCACGTTCTACAATACGTCCACGATACATAATGTAAATATAATCACACATATGTTTAACAACACCTAAATCGTGTGAAATAAATAGGTAACTTATATTAAATTCTCTTTGAATCTTTTTCATAAAGTTAAGTACTTGCGCTTGAACTGATAAGTCAAGAGCTGATACAGGTTCGTCCGCAACGATTAATCGAGGGATTACATGCAATAGCACGTGCAACACCAATACGTTGACGTTGACCTCCAGAGAATTCAAATGGGTATTTATACAGTGATTCTTCACCCATACCTACAATATTTAGAAGTTCTAAAACACGTTTTCTAGTATCTTCTTCTGAAAGATTTTCAAAATTGATAATAGGTTCAGAAATAATGTCAATAATACGTTTTTTAGGATTCAAACTAGACATTGCATCTTGGAAAATCATTTGAACATCACGATTATATTTAAGCTTTTTTTACGAGCTGATTTTTGAGTAACATCTTCACCTTTATAGATAATGTGTCCATCAGTTGCTTTTTCAAGACCTAGAACAACTTTACCAACTGTTGTTTTACCACTACCACTCTCTCCAATAAGACCATAAGTCTTACCTGCTTCAATTTCAATATCAACACCGTCTACTGCATGTACGTAGTCTTTTATTGTATTGAAAAATCCACCACGAATGGGATAGTGAACTTTTAGATTTTCAACTTTAAGCATTAGTTCTCCTCTCCTTCAAAAATAAAGTTTTCATAACATGTACATCTTACGTGATGCCCTTCTTCTACCTCATGTAAAGTAGGTTCTTCTTCATGGTGATGTTTTTCAACCCAAGGTATTCTATCCGCAAAACGGCATCCCTTTTCTATCAAGATCTTTAATAGAAGGTACCATACCTTGAATTACATATAAATCATCATCGTTTTCTTCTCCATCAAATTGTGGAATACTTCTTAATAAACTACGTGTATATGGGTGCTTTGGATTTTTAAATATTTGTTCCGCAGTACCAATTTCTACTACTTCACCAGCATATAACACCGCTACTCTATCAGCCATCTCAGCCACAACACCGAGGTCGTGAGTGATTAGGATGATTCCAGCATGCATTTCATCTTGTAATCCTTTAATAAGGTCAAGGATTTGCGCTTGGATAGTAACATCTAGCGCAGTTGTAGGTTCATCCGCGATAAGCACGCTAGGTTTACAACTCATAGCCATCGCTATCATAACACGTTGACGCATACCACCAGAAAGTTCGTGTGGATATTGTTTAGCGCAACGCTCCGGATTAGGGATACCAACTTGTGTTAATAATTCGATAACACGTGCACTACGTTCTTCAGCACTTAGTTTTGTATGATAAATTAGTGCTTCTTCAATTTGTTTTCCGATTCTGTGTAGTGGGTTTAATGAAGAAAGTGGATCTTGGAATATCATACCGATATCTCTTGTTCTAATTTCATTCATTTCATCTTCGCTAAGATCTAATAAGTTCTTACCATTAAAAATAACTTCACCAGTAGATTTCGTTAAGTTCTCATTATGAAGTCTCATAATTGTAGTTGCTAAAGTTGATTTACCACAACCACTCTCTCCCACTATAGCAAGCACTTCGTTTCTATAAAGATCTAAGCTAACTTTATCAACAGCATTGAAGTAATCATCTTTAATTCTAAATGCTGTTTCTAGATTTTTAATCTCTAATAGCTTTTCCATTCGCTAAACTCCTTCCAAAAATAACCAGTATTTACTATATAAATACTTTCCATTAAGACATCCATTTATTTTTAATATTGCCATAAAACAAAAACAATTCGATAATTATGTATAATCTTTTTGTTTATATTGCTCTAAAAAAATAAAAAAATAACATATTAATATCTTATAAGATTTTTTTCGATAAAATGCAATAAAAAAATTAAAATTTCAGTCAAAAAAACTAGAATTTTTCTGAAAAATTTAAGAGTAAACGTTTTTCTTTTTTTGAGAAAAATTATGACCGAATTATTAGATATCTTTAAAATATTGTCTATACATCTCAACCTCTAATATTTTTTTATTTTTTTATTCTAGACGATAAAAAAATAGCTATTTTTTTATAAAATACACTTAGTATTTCTCAAAAATAGCTATCATTTTATTCGTAAATCAAACTAGATATACTTTTAACAAATAACTGATACTCATTTACTTTCTATATTATTATATTTCAAGTAATTTTGTAGGGATTACTGGATCTGTATCCATTATTACTATTTTATTATTACAATCAATAGAATTATTCCCTTCTAACACACAGTCAATATCTTTATTTTTAAGCGTCATATCCGCAGACATTCTAGCAAGCTCTTTTGTATTATTTTGCTCACTTAGGTGGGCTAAAAAGACATTTTTAGTGTTATCCCCTACTATCTTAGTTAAATAATTGGCAGAATCGTTATTTGATAAATGCCCCTTATCTGATAAAATACGTTGTTTTGTAACCCATGGATATGGCCCGCTTAGCAGGACATTTTCTTCATGGTTACTTTCATACACTATTGTATGAGAGTCTTTTACATAGTCTATCATTTTATCCGATACATATCCTGTATCTGTAAGAATACTTACCCTCTTACCTTCACACTCAAAAGTGTAAAACTGTGGGTTGGCAGCATCATGACTTACTCCAAAACTATTGACTACTACATCATCAAAAATTTTACTTTCCTCTTTTTCAAAGTGAAATTTAAGATCAGTTTTTATCTCGCCAACCTTTTGCATATTATCCCAAGTTAACTTGTTCGCATAAACTGGAATATTGTATTTACGTGCTAATACACCTATTCCTTTTATGTGATCTATATGTTCATGTGTTACAAATATAGCATTAATATCTTTTATATCTCGATCAATTTGCGCTAAGTTTTCTGTTATTTTTTTGCCAGTTAGTCCTGCATCTACTAAACATTTAAAATTATTATGTTCTAAGTAAATACTATTTCCACTACTGCTGCTGGCTAATACCGATAATTTCAAGTTACACCTCCACACTAAAACATTTACTGCTACATTATATCACTTTTTCAAGGCAAATTTTAAGATAAAAAAACTTTAGTACATCAAAAGTTTTCTTTCTATATTAGTTTACACATTTTATTGTATAGACACTAATTTTTAGAAGATACCTTCCTTATTATTAAAAAAGATATCACCAAAGACTATTTCCTTGGTGATAATTATTAAAAATATTACCTACTATTCTTTTGCCGATAAAGCTGCCATAGTAATGTAGTTATACGGCTTGTTAAAGTGTGGTAAGAAGAAAATATCTGTAAGAGCAAGTTTTTCGATAGTTACTTTCTCTTGGATAGCTAATGAGAATAAGTGGATTCCCATTGAAATATCTTCTTTAGAGGCAATTTGAGCTCCTAATATTACACGACTATCTTTATCGTATACTATTTTGATTTTTACTTCATGGTTATCATGTTCAATAAATTCTGGTTTTTGTAAGTCTGTGTATTCTGTCACAGCTGCATTATAACCAAAAGCGTTTTGCTTTTTCTAATGTTAAACCAGTAGATACCATTTTTAGGTCATAGATACAAATACCATTTGAACCTTGAACACCTGCTGATTCAACTACATCTCCATTACCTCCAGCATTTAGAGCTGCAACTAATCCAGTACGAACTGCGTTAGATGCTAAAGCAATGTAATTAGTGTCTCCAACTGCATTATCATATACAGTTGCACAGTCTCCAATAGCGTAAACGTCTTTTATGCTTGTTTCTTGTTTTTTATTAACTAAAAATGCTCCATTACGGAATAATTCAATTTTCCCATCACCTAATGCAGTATTTGGACGGAAACCTACAGCTAATACAACCATATCTACATCAAATGTTTCTTTATCTGTAATTAATCTTTCAACTTTTCCGTCACCTTCAATAGCTTCTACTTTTTGTCCGAATGCTAATTTAATACCGTGATCTTCTAGATTTTTCTTCATTAGATCTGAAAATTCAGGATCATAGTATCCAGCAAGACATGTATCTACTATATCTACTACAGTTACTTCTTTTCCTAAACGTTCAAATGCTTCTGCAAGTTCTACACCAATATAACCTGCACCTACTACAGCTACACGTTTGATATCTGGGTTAGCATTTAGTTTATTAATAACTTCCTCAGAGTTTTGGTATAACTTAACGAATTGTAAGTTCTCTAATGTAGCTTTAAATTCACGATTTCCTGGTACGATTTCTGCTCCTTTAATTGGAGGTAAGATAGGTGTTGATCCAGTCGCAAATATTAATTTATCGTAACTTTCAACGTGTTTTGTTTTTCCATCTAATAGTACATGTACTTCTTTTTTATCATAATCAACAGACTCAACAGGAGAGTTCATATATACTTTTGCCCCTGCTTCTTCTAAAGATTCTTTACTAGCATAAAATAATCCTTCTGGACCTGAAATTTGTTTCCCAATCCATAAAGCCATACCACATCCTAAAAATGAAATATTTGAGTTTTGGTCAAAAACTACCACTTCATTTTTATCACCATATGTTGATAAAATTTTGTTAACACATGCTGTTCCTGCGTGGTTTGCTCCTACTACTACTATTTTACTCATTAATTTGTTCCTCTTTTCATAAAATTTCTGATAACAATTATCATTACCAGTATTTTATATTTATGCAAAATAAAAATCAATTCATCTGCTCATCAAAATAGTAATAAATTTTACTTTTTATCCTGTATTATATATTCTATTATTTCTGTTATAATAATTATTTATTTTTGAAAAAGTTTAGTCAGTATTATAGACTATTATTAAAATTCCCCTTTAGAAATATTAAGTGTACTATATTTTATAAACTTTCTGTTTTATATAAAAATATTTTTTTATCACTATATTATAAAAAAATCTTTGTTGGTAGATTTCAAAATTTGTTTTCTGTTGTATTTAATTACAAAAAGCATCCCTCCTCTTTATATTCACTAACTTTTTCTTTTGAATTTTCTGAAAAAAATATTTAAAAAAATTTTTAAAAAAATACTATTGCTTTTTTTATTTTAAAACTATGTATAATTAAATCAACAAAAATGAATGGAGGTACTACAAAATGAAACAAACAACAACTTTAAATTCTTGGCAAAACTGGCGTAGATAATGTTGTGTGTATGTTTTAAAGACGTAGACGCAACTTTAGTGTACTCTAAAAAGTGTCTATGTCGGCTGTAGAAAAATTCATTTAAATTTCGAAAAAAGGCCGTGTAGAGATCTATACGGTCTTTTCTTTTTGGAGTAAGATAGATTATTAAAAAAATTTTAAAGACGAATTACTTGGAGGATAAATAAATGACAAACTTAGAAAACTAACTTAGATACATTAAAAGGATACTTTGGAGAATTTGGAGGAAGCTTTGTTCCTGAAGCAGTACAGAAAAGCATTAGATGAATTAGAAGAAGCATACAATAAATACAAAGATGACGAAGAATTTTTAGCTGAATATGCACACTATTTAAAAGACTATTCAGGCCGTGAAACACCACTTTACTACGCTGAGACATTAACAAAAGAACTTGGTGGAGCTAAAATCTATTTAAAACGTGAAGATTTAAACCACCTTGGCGCGCATAAACTTAATAACGTTATTGGACAAATTTTACTAGCTAAACGTATGGGTAAAAAGAAAGTAATCGCTGAAACTGGTGCTGGGACAACACGGTGTTGCTACTGCAGCTGCTGCCGCTAAATTCGGTATGGAATGTGAAATTTACATGGGGGCATTAGATGTTGAACGCCAACGTTTAAATGTATTTAGAATGGAAATGCTTGGAGCAAAAGTACACCCGGCTCAAGAGGGAGAAAAAACTTTAAAAGAAGCTGTTGACGCTGCATTTAAAGCTTGGATTGAAAATATTGATGATACTTTCTACGTACTTGGATCAGCAGTTGGTCCACACCCTTACCCAACTATCGTTAAAGACTTCCAAAAAATTATTAGTAAAGAAGCAAAACGTCAAATTCTAGAAAAAGAAGGTCGTTTACCTGACCTAGTTGTGGCTTGTGTTGGTGGTGGATCTAACGCTATCGGTGCTTTTGCAGAATTTATACCTCATGAAGAAGTTGCTCTTTTAGGTGTAGAAGCTGCTGGACGTGGTTTAAACACAGACCGTCACGCTGCAACACTGACTCTTGGAACTGTTGGTATATTAGATGGAATGAAAACTTACGCACTATTCAACGAAGATGGTTCTGTTAAACCTGTTTATTCTATTTCACCAGGTTTAGACTACCCTGGTATTGGACCAGAACACTCATTCCTAAGAGATGCAAAACGCGCAGAATATGTAAGCGCAACTGATGATGAAGCAGTTGATGCTCTACTTTTACTAACTAGAACAGAAGGTATTATTCCCGCTATCGAAAGTTCTCACGCACTAGCAGAAGTTATCAAACGCGCTCCAAAAATGGATAAAGATAAAGTTATTATCGTTAATGTATCTGGTCGTGGAGATAAAGACGTAGCAGCAATCGCTGAATACCTAGAAAATAGAAAATAACCTTCGTGTATAAATATACTTTTAACGTAGAAAAGAGTACAAACCAATTGTTTGTACTCTTTTTGTATATAGAATAATGCTATTTTTTGAATTTTTTGTGTGTTTCTGTGTAGAACAGTAAACCAATAACTGTTAATCCAATTCCACCTAAAGCTAATCCTGTTTGAGCGATAAGCGTACTTACTAATGTATATATCCCACCTAAAATTGCGATTAATGGAATAATTGGGTATAATGGCACTTTGTAAGGACGTTCTAATTCAGGATCTTTTTTACGTAAGATGATTACCGCAAGGAATGTAGCAGTATAGAAGAACCACATTACAAATACTAGTAAGTCTGTTAACATATCAAAGCTTCCTGTTAACATCATGATTCCAGCTAGTACTAATAATAGTAAACCTGCATTTACCGGAATAGAATCTTTATTTAATTTTGTCCAAACATTTTTCATTGGAATTTGATCACTTTTCGCCATTGCGTAAGGCACACGAATTCCCGCCATTGTAAATCCGTTTATAGCACCGTATACACTTATTAGAATACCGATTGTTAGGATTTTACCTCCAAGTCCTCCAAATAACTTAGCTGCTACTTCACTTGCTACTGTTTGGTTACCAGCAACACGATCTAAAGGTAAACTCATTAGATATGCAACATTTATAAGTACATATACAGCCATAACTACTGCAAGACCTAAGAAAATAGCTCTTGGTAAGTCTTTTTGAGGATTTTTCATTTCTCCAGCCATACTACCTACGTTAGTCCATCCTTCATATGCGAACATAGCAGCTAGTAGTGCTCCACCTAATCCACCTGCAAATGAGATATCTTTTCCTGCTTCAATTGGGAAAAGTTGTAGAGGTTGAGAATCTGATTGGAATAAACCAAAAAGTATAATAGCAATTAATGGAATTAATTTACAGATTGTAGCAACTGTTTGGATAACTCCACCTGTTTTTTTCCTCCTAAGAAGTTTAAAAAAACATTAGTGATGCTGCTGCAGCAAAAAGCAATTGGTAAATGCCATACTTTTATCTAAGTTTAATAAGTTTAATACTTGTGTTGAGAAGATAACTGCTAAAGCCGCTATCATAGCTGGGAAATAGATAACTGATTGTGCCCAACCTAATAAGAACGCTGCTGTTTTACCATAAGTTTTTTTCAATCCAAACAACCATTCCTCCAACTTCTGGGATAGAAGCTGCAAGTTCAGCTACTGTAAGACCTGCACATATTGTAATTACTCCCGCTAATGCCCAAGCTAAAAGCCCTAAACTCATTGTTCCAGTTGTTTTATATATTACGGCGGCTTTAAAGAATACCCCCGCTCCTATTACAGAACCTATTACCGTCATAAATGCCGGTAAGAAACCTATTGTTCTTTTTAATTCACTCATAAATTACGCCTCCTTTATTTGTATTTTTTTGTAATCGTTTTTATAGGTATATTATACCTTTTTTTCTAATAAAAATAAAGTAAATAGATGTTGGATTTTTTATGTAACAGATTTTAAATTGTTATTATCTACAAAGTTAGCTGTATCAAGATTACTATGATTTTCATGAAACACCCTTTCATAAACACATTAAATATTTTATGGTTATTTTTATAGAAAATACACTTTTTCATAAAAAAATCGCAACTTTATTTAAAAGCTACGACCTTCTATTTTACCTATATTTAATTTGCTATCTCAAAAAAATTCATCTTTCTCTATTGTTAGTCTTCCCATATTGTCTTTTTGAATATGAGCTGCCACTGTAGTTTTTTTCCAGTCAGTTAAGACCGTATCTAATAGTTTATCTGAATTTTTCTTGTAAGTATTCTTTTTGAAATATTATATTTTTTTCAAGTAGTTCTTTTTGTTTGTTTTTGATCATTCTCTGTACGGGGAGCATTTTCTCCATGAAACCCCACATAATTAGTCATTATTTTATTTTTTTCATATTATAACTATATATTATATCTAAGTACACTCCTTTAGAAATAAAAAAATAGAATTACCTATAGATATTTCTTTTCATATCATTGCTATTTACCAAAGAAAAAAATGCATCTCCTCATCATTATTATTTTCTTTATAATTCAGAACTACGACATCAGCTCCTCTATTATCTCTAGGGATAGGTTCTATTTGTGGCATATTATATAATGCTGTTGTTGGTACAAAAATTATAGTATGAGTTGAACATCTCTTCAAATGCATTTCTATTGTTTATCTTATAAATACCATATAATCCCCCTACTAGAACTGCCATTGCAATTATAAATATCTTCCATTTTTTTCGCTTAACTTTTTTTCATATATTATTACCTTTCATTATAAACATTACTATGATGTTTATCTTACTACAGTAAATTGAATATCTATTTTTTTTATTTATTATATCACATTTTTATATAAAAACTAATATTTCCTAATAGATATCAATTTATCCCAACTATTCTATAGATTAATTCCCTCCTCTTATTACAAACAAAAAAAGAAGCAGCTAATACTAGCTACTTCTTTTTCTTATAATATTCTTTTCCTGCATTATAAACATCATCCAACAGTTTATTTATCTCTTGCTTTATCTCTTTTTCATACTTAGATTTTTTTCTTCTTCGGTTAACTCCCTACTAGGTTTATCTTTATCTTGGTTAATAACACTACCAACTATATTCATGTTTTTTTATCAAAAAAACTATAAGATTACGATATCCGGACATAGAAGTATATACATATATTTTTTTAACTTCGTAGGAGATAGAATTTCGAATTTTATTTCTCCTTTAGTTTCCAGCTTTGGTATTCTCTCCATCATTTTAAGATCATAATCGTCTACCTGATATCCTGCTTTTTCTTACCTGTTCTGCATATCTTGTTGTATTCATTAATCTATCAAGTTGTTCATACTCATTACCTTTGTTATTTTCTCTAGTTAGGACTTTTTGGAGGCATTAATATACAATAAGTAACTATTATTGTTAAAAATAGTGATCGTAATTATGGTTACTTTTTATTTTTTTTATTCAACATTTTTATACCTCCCCTATCTAAATAATCATAGAAGTCTATTTTTTTATCTATTATAGCACATTTTTTTATACAAAAACTAATATTTCAAACAATTTCTATTCTCAACTTTCATTTCTAAAAAAACTATCTTATTGCTTGATAAGAAAAAAAGAAGCAGTTAATAATATCTACTTCTTTTTCTTATAATTATTCTTCTCCCGCTTTATAAACATCATCTAGTAATTTATTTATTTCTTGCTTTATCTCTTTTTCATACTTAGGTTTTTCTTCTTCTGTTAACTTCCTACTAGGTTTGTCTTTGTCTTGATCTATAATACTACCTCTTATATTCATATTTTTCATCAAAAAATTATAAAGCTTACTACGGTCATCTAGATAGATATATAGTTCTCTAGTACTTCTAGGGGATTGAATAATTATTTTTTTTTCACCTTTAGTTTCTAACACTGGTATTCTGTCCATCATCTGTAAATCATAATCATCTACCTGATATCCTGCTTTTCTTACTTGTTCTGCATACCTTGTTGTATTCATTAGTCTATCTAACTGTTCAAACTCATTGCCTTTATTATTTTCTTTTGTTAACACTTTTGGTGGCACCAATATATAATACAAACCTACTGTCATTGCTGATGCTACCAATAGTGTCAATATTACTTTAATTAATTTACTCGACATTCTTAAACCTACCCCTCTCTAAATAATTAAAAAAATCTTCTTTATGCTTCTCCCGTTGCTCTTTATTATACTTTGAAGATATAAACCTTGTAGCTATTGTATCAGTATCAACTATTCTTTGTACAGCTGTCTTCCCTCGCTCATAATCACCGTCTCCATGCGCTTTATAAAACTCACTAACTCTATTTATTGTATTATTTTTCACTCTAAAATTATATTGAGTCTGTACTTTAAAAATATCCTGTCTATTTGCCTGCGTCATAGGATTCAAAGTATTTATCGGATCTAAATCAGAATTAAAATCTCCATCATCATATCTCCCAGAGTCAATATCACCTTTATAAGAAATTTCTTTATTTTCTAAACTCCAATTTTTTAATTTAAACATTATATCTTCTTTCGTATTTATTTTTGCCTCCCCTTTGTTTAATGGAGTCATCAACCTAAAGACATCTAAATCTGCATTTACTATTTTGGAGAAAACATGTCCCGTATTTATAATTTTTATCCCCCCTACAGAATAAATTATGCTTGGATTTGTAAAGGTTGATAATTGTACTGCTTCATGGGCAAAATCTTTGTAAGTCGCCTTTTTATGTTGGTCACTGATTTTTTTCTCAAGCCACTCAGCTTCATCTCTAGAAACATTATATCTATTTAAAATCCAATTTCGCTCTTCAATATCAATTGTCCCTGCTACTGATTTCCATCTAAACGATACATAATTTTCCGGAGCTAGGGAGGCTATTAATCTATTATATTCATGTATTATGCTACTATTACTCCAATTTTCCTTTATAGCCACTTCCAGTATATTTTCTTGTAACTTATAGAGTAATTCTGCTGTTCCCCTATCAAATCCGTAATTAACCATAAAATCTTTTACAATGTGGTCTTTACTAATTTCATTTATAGTTAATCCATCTCGACTAAGATAGGCATCATTAATTACATTAACCCATTCCATATCTTCTCTACTTGGTATTGAGAATGTTTTTGAGAAGGGGCTCCAACTGCGTTGGGCTATTGCCATTCCTTGATCAACCGCATTCTTCAAACTTTCTATTTCTTGGAAGAAACTTGGTGACTTCGCATTAAATGCTAATAGCTTTCTTAGTTTTTCTTCAAGATCATGCTGAATTTTTCTATAACTTGATATTTTGTCTTGTAGGTTGCTTACTTCACGTAAGTCAACTGCATCTTGTTCAAAATGTTCATTTAATAACCTTTCATTGAAGGCAATTTGACTTTTGGTATCTTCTATCAACCTTTCTAATTCACTTTGTTTTAGTGAATCGTTATGCACTTCTCCTGTATATGTATTTATATATTGTTCATTAGATCTTGCTATTGCTTGATCTAGTAATATACTACCTCTAATTACTGGAGTTAATACACTACTGCAATATGCTTTTGCACTATCATATGTTACTCCTTTTAAATTGTGTGTTTGCGTCACAAAATTAAATAAGGCACGTTCTATTTCTTCATAACTTGCTATTTGCTTTGTCGTAAGACTCTTTATACTATTGGTTTGGCTTCGTGCCGAGCCTAATATCATATCTATACTCATACTATCACCTACTATTTCTCTAGTTTTTGATACTTAATTTTAAGATCTGCCTCTTCATCTAGAAGAGTATTTTTTGTTTTTTCTAAATTTTTTCTACTTTGTTCTTCACAATAATCTATATGTTCAACGTGTCTGCTATATTCTCTTCCGAATAAGCGATGTAACTGTTGTTTTTAATCTATGACTTCGAGATTGTTCTTTATTATTTAAATCTTCTAATTGTTCAAATTTTTTTCAATTTCTCTTTGTTGTCATCTAACTGTTCTTCTAACAATTGCCTTTTTAATATATTCGTCTTTATTTTCCATTTATTAATCCTTTTTAATATTTATTAATTAGTGCTTAATATTAAATTGTAATTCTTTACTTATATCCTTATCCATAGCTTCGAATTCAGCTGCAACACTATTAATATTTTTTTACACATATTTTGAATTACTTGTTGAACTTTTTTTGACCATTAGTTATCGCTGTATCAGCACTGCTTTGTGCATTTTTATTTCCAGCTACTGTAGTTTCTGTATCTTTTTGTAACTATTCCCGCGTCATTTAAACCATTACTAGCTCCCATTAATTGTGTCGCTGCTCCTGAAGCTTCTTCTCTACTACTTTGTAATAAGACCATATTAGCTCCTTTTTATCTTTTTACTTTTTTTGTATATTATACTATACATTACACTATTTATCAAAAATTCAATTGTATTTTTCGAATCAAAAAAATCTACATTTATCTGTTAGTTTTTCCCTCTAATTACAAATAAAAAAAGAAGCAGCTAGTAAATAGCCGCTTCAGTTTTTTTATAATATTTTATTTTCCAAATAATAATTTGAAGAATTTTTAATTTTTTTGTCCATATCTTAATGTTGCCGCTCTGTACACTCTAACACAAGCAATAGCTACTATTAGTGTTGTAATTGCTAAAATACCGTAAGAAATCTCTACACTGTGTAGGTTAGCATTACCAAGTGCGTATCTAGTAAACATTACAAAATATGAAGTTAGTGGGAAGTAAGATAATATTGCTGCAATCTTAGTATTAGCACCTTGCCCCATTAGGTAGTAGTTAACAAAGAAGGCTGCCATAAATACTAACATTGGTAACATCACAGCTCCGTTAACATCTTCCACTTTACTTACTAGTGATGCAAATGCCGCAAACATAAACATAAACATTACGAACCCTGTTAATGTAAATGCTAATCCAACTCCTAGCACTTTATAGTTTAAGTTATTAACTATTTCTCTTATACTATCGCTATATTTAGCGCCATTAATTTTAAGACCTAATAGAAATCCACCAACAATTAATCCCATTTGAATTAATACTGCCACAGATAATGCAAGTACTTTTCCTAAAATTAATGTTTTGGGCTTAACCGTTACTATTAGAAGCTCCATAGCTCTATTACTTTTCTCTTTAACAACATTTGTTGCTACAATACCACCAAACTGAACTACAGTCATATATATAATAAATGTTAATACGTAAATCATCGCAAAGTTAGCTATTTGTGACTTAACATTAGAATCTCCTCCAACATTTATCGGAGTTGGTTTTGGTATACTTGCTTTAACTTGGTTTACTTTTGCATAATCTAAGCTATTTTGTTTATATACTAATTTTTCAACATTTGCTCCAAAGGCATCTCTAAACGCACTATCATTGTTACCCATAATGCTTTGTTTTGATAGATATTCATAACTATCCTTAGTTAAAACTATACCTTCTTCAAGTTTCCCATCTTTTATATCTTTTTCGATTTGTTCTTTGCTTTCATATTTTTTAGCTTCTTTTAAATCTGTCACTTCAACCGGAACATCTTTTACAACATATGCACTCTTGCTGAAGTTATCATTGCTGTTACCTTTGAAATAGCTGCTATTCATAATAGTAGGAATAAAAGTCGCTCCAAAGATTAGAACAAAGTATATCACCATTATAACTCTTGTTGATTTCTTCGCAAAAAATTGTTTAAATTCAAAATTAAATACTGTCATAAAGTTTTTCATTATTACTTACCTACCTGTTCTTTAAATATTTCTTCTAATGTTGGTTTATACAATTTAAACTCTTCAATATCAAAACTACTACCAGCCAACTTGTTAAGCAACTCTCTTTTAGCACCTGGTTCTTTAAAGTCAAGTAGTACTCCTTCTGGTTTTAGTGATAAGTCTATTCCCATTGGTAAACTTCTTAAGTTAGCATATAATTCTTGATTAGTTATATTGCTTACACTTAAAATCATTTTTCCATGACCTAGTTGTTTCTTCATATAATCAAGATTCCCGCTTAGTACTATTTCACCTTTTTCAAGAATATGTACATCTTCACAAAATGTTTCTACTACAGGCATTTGGTGAGAAGAAAACAGCACTAGCTTATCTCTTTTAATAAAGTTATTAATAATTTCTTTTAGTTTTGATACGTTAACTGGGTCAAGACCACTAAAAGGTTCGTCAAAAACAAGAATATCAGGATCATTCATAACACTTTGAATAATTTGGATTTTTTGAGCATTACCTTTAGATAATGTTTTAAGCGCTTGTTTATCATCTTTTAAGTCAAAATACTCTAACCATTTTTTTGCTTCTGTTTGTGCTGCTTTTTTCTTCATCCCTTTTAACATACCGAAATATGTTAGTTGGTCTACTAACCCTACACCATCATACATTCCACGTTCTTCTGGTAAGTATCCTATTTTTACCTTTTTATGATCAAGCTTCTTACCATCTAGTAAGATTTGACCTTTATCAGGTTTGAAAATATCTAATAGTATACGGAAACTTGTTGTTTTTCCGCTTCCGTTTCGCCCTAAATAACCATTTGCTACTCCACTTTTCGCAGTGAAGTTAACACCTTTTAGTACCTTTTTAGCACCAAAACTTTTCTCTACATTTATAAACTCTAGAATCATATTTTTACCTCTTTCTCTTCATTCTACTTAATCACTATTTAATTTCAATTCTTTTTTTAACTTAAAATACTTCGGTATAAACATTATTACTCCTCCTAGACAGTAACCCAATATACCACCTAGTACTCCAGCTAGTGCAACGAATACACCATTAGGTATCCAGCTCAGAACTATCCATTTAGCAATAGCGTACTTATTTGCAAAAAATAACACACATATCATACTTATTATAATAAACTGAATTGTAAATCTTAACAATCTATATCTAGCAATTTCAAATTCCGTTTCAGTATCTGTAAATATTGGATACGAATTTGAATTTCCTTCAGCAAGCCTAAAAATATTATAAAACTTAAACTTATGAAGCTTCCAACCACTAGCTTTGTAATACTCTTCTGTTTCGGGAGTGAAATTCTTGTCATAGATAAACTTATATTGCTTATCATTGGTTTCAGATGTTTTTTTCATCCTAACTGCTACTAAATATTCTTTATCGTATTCGTATCCTTGTGCAGCAAGGCGATTCATTTTATCAGCTACTTTATCATAGCTGATCCATATATTTATATATTTATACATCTTTATCACCTCTACTTATTTTTCATTATACGATTTTTTATCAAGAGATAGATATTTAAAACAGAAACAAATAATAATTACTACCATTGTAAGTCCTGCACCAAACACCATACCTCCAATAAAATCAACAAACTCATTGTTCCTAATATATGTACTTGCAAAAGTAAATAATATACCTACTATTGTAAATATTGCTGCTAATATTGAATTAAATTTTATTCTTTGTTTCCACATTTCTTTCTCACTAACAGCATCTGTATATAGCTCTACAGCATCAGCATCACCTCTTAGTATTTGCCAAAAGTAGCTATTTCTTACTACTTGCCAGCCATTAGCTGCATAAAACTCTTCGCGTTCTTTATCAAATTTTTTCTCATATAACAATCTATACTTACATTTTTTTCTTTTTCGCCTTTTTTTCCAGTAACATAAAAAAATACGAGATATTTTTTAAAATACCAGCCCTCTTCACTGTATTTTTCTAATTTTTTCATACATCTATCATTCGATAAAGCAAATCCATGTATAATCTTATATCTACCCATTCAAATCGCCTCCCAAAAATCTTTTAGCTACATCAACCAAGAATTGACGTTGTTGTAGATTCCTGTTTAATATCTCTTCTCCTTTTGGAGTAATATGATATTCTTTTTTTGAATTATCCACTTCTTTTTCTTCTATCCAACCTGCACCGACCATTTTTTTCCTAATGTCGTATACATTGTTGCCGGACCGATAATAACACTATTATTTGTAATCTCTGCAACTTTCTGCATTATCATATAACCATGAATCGGCTTTGTCAAAACAAGAAGTGTAAAGAATATACTATCCGTTAATTCGCCTGTTTCATACGGGCTTAATTTTTGCCATTTTATCACCTCATTTATAGAGATATTCTTTATCTATATCCATCATCGATATATCTATCTTTGATACAATTATATATCAATCATTGATATATGTCAATGATTTTTTTTATTTTTTTCTATAAATCTTCTATCTCTAGATTTTTAATATAAAAAGTATGATAAACTATGTTAAAAGCCTATAAATAAGGAGATATACATAATGAAAATTGCGAAAAAAATATTTTTTTTAATTGCTTTTTACATTTGTACTTGCTGTTACCTTGACAGCTTGTAATTTAAAAGAGCACTTCAAATCCAGAAACTATATTTAATAAAACTATTGAGAACACTAAAAAAATCAAAAAGTGGAGAAAGTTCTACGATTTCTATAGCCGAAAATGGTTACTGATAACTCTACTCCAAAATCAGAAACTAAAATAGTAACCACATTTACTACTGATCCTGCAGTTTACAAAATTTCAGGGACTGTATCTTCTGATAATGTTAGTGATAACAATTATAAAGAAGACATTTATTTAAAAAGATGATACTGCTTATGTTAAAAAAAGCACATCTTCTGATTGGACAAAAAGTTCAAATCCAACAGTTACTTCTCAATATGATTATATAAAAGATAATATTTTTCCCTCAAAAAAAGTATTAGAAGCATACAAAAAAACAATGCTAAAGACTTTAAAGTAACTGAAGAAAATGGAAACTATGTTCTTACTTATTCAGGAACAGATAATAGTAAATTCAAAGAAATTATTACAGCAGTATTAAATTCAACAAGAAACGCTGATGACCAAGAAGATCTTTATAAAGATATAGATCCAAAAAGAGTTACAAATTAAATATGTTGTAACTAAAAGACTTCACTCAGTACGTAGTGAAACAAAATTCTCTTTCAGCGCTAATAATCTTACTTTTATCGGAACAATAAACACTGATTATAGTAAAATCAACTCTATAAATGAAGTAAGTCTTCCAGATGAAACTAAAAAAACGCTGTAGAAGTAACTGGTTAATACATATAAATACATCCTATAACATCTATACCTTAAGTATAACTAGGTATAGATGTTATTTTCTACCCTCTTTGCAACTAAAAAAACATCAAATTAATTTACATAATTCTTTTTCATTTAGTATAATATGATAGAATGCTTAAAAATATGGAGGTTTTTATAATTTATAATTACAGCGCCCGAACTAAGTTCTAACGGTTAAAATGAGCTTAGTTGACGAGGAAAAAAAGTTATCGAAAAATTCGGCGGATGCTTTTTTTCGGAATTAAAGAGTTTCGTTAAATAATGTACAACAGAATACAAGAAATTAGCTATTTTACTTCTTTAATAAATTAGTACTTTCTAATTTTTCTTTATGAAATTTTTCTTTTTCATAAAAACAACTAGTTACAAGTGAAATTTAGTATTAATTTTTTTAAGCTTATTCTTCAAAATCATTATTATCTCTTTATATAATACCTATCTTTAATAAGAATAGCGGTAAACAATGGAGTTTTTAAGCTACTATTAAGTATTTTTGGTATTATAAATTTGAATTATTAATTAAATAAAATATAAAAAGCGAGGAAATTAAATATGTGTGGAATTGTAGGATTTGTTGGAGAAGCAAATGGAGTGAAGTTTTTAATCGATGGGCTTAGCAGTCTTGAGTATCGTGGATATGACTCAGCTGGTATTGCTGGTGTTGTAGATGGAGAGGCTAGCATTACTAAAGCTGTTGGTCGTATCAAAAACTTAGAAGCTTTAATCCCTGAGGATTTACACCTTGAATTAGGTATTGGTCACACTCGTTGGGCTACTCATGGTGGTGTTAATGTGACTAACTCTCACCCTCACCAAAGTTTCAACAAACGTTTTGTTTTAGTTCACAACGGAGTTATCGAAAACTTCCAAGAACTTAAAGATAGATTTTTCAAAGATGTAGAACTTGTTTCTGAAACTGATACTGAAGTTATCGTTCAATTAGTTCAAGTATACAGCGACCGTGGAATGAGCACTAAAGATGCATTCAAAAAAGCTGTTTCTAAATTACAAGGTTCATATGCACTTTGTTTAATCGATACTGAAGATCAAGATACTTTATATGTAGCGAAAAACAAAAGCCCATTATTAATTGGTCTTGGAGAAGGAAACAAAAACTACGTAGGTAGTGATGCTCTTGCTATGATTAAGTACACTAACAACTTCTTAGAAATCAACGATGGTGAAATCGTAATCGTTAAAAAAGATAGCGTAACTATCGAAGATAAAGAAGGAAACGTAGTTGAACGTGAAAGCTTCTCAACTAACTTAAACGCTGGTGAAATCGATAAAGGTATTCACGAGCACTATATGATTAAAGAAATTAACGAACAAGTAGGAGCTATGCGTAACATCATTTCTCACTACTTCAACGGACATGACATTAACATCGATAGCGATATCGTTAACCACGTAAAAGATGCTGATAGATTATACATTATCGGTTGCGGAACAAGTTATAACGCTGGTTTAGTAGGAAGAAACTACTTCGAAAAATGGACTGGTATCCCAACAGAAGTACACCTTGCATCAGAGTTTGCATACAATGTACCTCTATTATCTAAAAAACCAATGTTTATCTTCCTTTCTCAATCTGGAGAAACAGCTGACTTACGTGCAGTATTAACTAAATTACGCGGTGTAAACAGCGATTATAAATTCTTAGTATTAACTAACGTAGATGCTTCTACTCTATCTCGTGAATGTGATTACACATTATTATTACACGCAGGTGTAGAAATCGCCGTTGCTTCTACTAAAGCTTATACTTCACAAATTGCTATTTTAAGTATTTTAGCTTATGAAGTAGCTCTTAAACTTAATAGAAAACCTAAATTTGATATCGAGCAAGAATTATCAGTAATTACTTCTGCAATCGAATCAATCCTAGATGATACTAAGACAATTAAAAACTTAGCTAAAAACTTATTCACTGAACGCAATGCATTCTATATCGGTCGTGGAATTGACTACTATAGTGCATGTGAGGCTGCTTTAAAACTTAAAGAAGTTTCTTATATCCAAACTGAAGGATTTGCTGGCGGAGAATTAAAACACGGAACTATCGCCCTAATCGAAGAAAAAACTCCAGTAGTTGCTCTTATCACAAATACAAAACTAGACTTAAACACTCGTAGTAATGTAAGTGAGGTAGCAAGCCGTGGAGCTAACACACTAGTTATCACTCTTGAAAAACTAGCTCGTAAAGGTGACTATGCTATTCCAAACGTAAACGAAGATCTTGCTCCAATCGCAAGTATCGTAGTTACTCAACTATTCGCATACTATGCAGCTTACACTCGTGGATTAGACGTTGATAAACCACGTAACTTAGCTAAATCAGTAACAGTAGAATAATAAATAGACATTAAAATAAAGGTCAACCAAATGCTTGGTTGACCTTTTATTTATTGTTTCTTATTTAATATATCAAGGTTTATCGCATCAACATAGTAGTTTTTTACTTCACCACTATCATTGTTGCTAATTACTATATTCCAAGTAGGAATAAGTACCTGATTTTCTGTTTGTGAAATATATGTATAATATCCTAGATTCGCTTTTACTTTTGCTATTTTTAGGAATTAAATCTTCATGATATAACCTATTTACAGCTTGCGACTGCGTTACTAATGTTTCATTTTTTTATCTTTTCTAATATTCGTTACTAATGTTTGTTCAAAGGATTTTTACATCCCCGTTATCCTCAACACGGAATACTATTCTAGCATTGTTGTTACTAAAGATTCTTAGACCATCTACTTGCTGATCATAAATAATCTCCTTTTTTTATTGCTGTCATAGCTAGAAAAAGATATAATTTGCACTTGGTTTAAATCTTTCAAGTAAAAAAATGTATCTAAATCTACTTTATAATTATTTTTTTATTAACATTCGTCAAGCTAGCTTCACTTGTAACTTTTTAATATTGCAGTCTTATCTGATTTAGTTAAATCGTAATTTAATCCCGCTACATCTTGTTTAATATCTTTTAAGTCTGAAATAGTTACGTTCACATAACCTAGATTATCTTTTTTTAGTATAGTTTTTCTTCTACAGTGATATTGTCATTAGCCATAGATTTTTTTCAATTATTTCTTTTTTTCCTGAATAATATCAGCACTATTTTTTTCTCAACTGTATAGATAAAAGAAACTAAGTAGAATAATATTCAAAACTATAAACACATATATAAACATAGTTTTTTTATTTTACCCCAGTTCATAGTCTTTCTCCTTTATCTACCGCTTCTTTTAAACTTTTTGAAACTTACGTAGCGATCATTATATTTTATATACCACGCAGGAACATAACTACATGTATTTTTTTAGATTTATTATATGATTTTTTTCATATCCTAGTACTATATCATCAACAGACTTTAGTTCTACATGTTTATATAAATAGTTTATAACATACTCTATTCTTTCTATATCATATGTTCCTAAAGTTTTAGATGATAAATACGCCTTAGATATTCTTCTTGGCGAAGTTAGACGATAAATACCATTTGTATTGTCCTCAACGATAATTTCCGCAGAACCATCTTTACTAAATACTATTGAGTCTTTATACGTCTGTTGAAGTATTGTTATACCTTCTAAGGCTGTTGTTACTTGGTAACTAACATCCTCATTATAACCTAACTCTAAGAAGTTAATCGCATTAGTTACCGCTGTTGTTGCATCAACCTCTTTACCATCTTCACTCGATGGATTTGTATAGATTATTCTATTCCCCTGTGGTTTTAGAATTCCATATCCATCAGTCATCTCATTGTTACTACTAACTCGAATATTATCTTTCTTGTCAAAGATACCTCTAGCTAGTTTATTCATATTGACATCTTCTATACTATATTCATCAATCATAAGATTATCTGTCTTTTTCTTTTTACATAGATAAACTTATTGTTTAAGCTATATTTTCCATATTCATGCTTATTCTCATTAAATATAGTATCAACAGTATCATATACTTTTTCTTTTAATGTTATTTGTAAGTAGTTTTTATCATCTTTTTTATATAAATAAATAGTATCTGGTTTTTCTTTTAATAATACTATTGCATCAAACTCTACAGTAATGTTAGAGTTCTCCTCTGAGAAAAGCAATGATTTCAGTAAAGATGATTCCAGCGTAACAGAGTAATTTATCGTTAATTTTTCTTTGTTGTTATCGCCAAATAACTCTTCAGCTCCAACACTTTTTACTCTGGCTTCTGTACTTTCACTTTTAGCTAGAACAGATAGAATTTCTTTTAATTTTCCTCTATCTTTTACTGCATTTACCGTTGCTACTTTTGTAATAGAACCTTTAACAGGCGGCTCTTCTCTAGCTCCAGTATCTGTTTTTGTAATTGAATCTGGAGTTAAGAAGTTAAGCAACGCTGAATTATCCTTACCTTCCGTAGCTTTCTGTCCACTCTTTCTAGTAAATATTTCGTAATCAGGTTGATATGTTGTTATTAAATAAGATAAAGCTATACTGCTAATTACTAGGAAAACTAATAGTATTGTCTTCATAGTTTCCTTCTTATTATGTCTCATACAGCCCCTCCTATAACCACTCATCATCCATGTTTTCACACGGTAAAGTTACAAAGATAATACTACCATAACCTTCCCTACTTTGCGCCCATATTCTTCCTCTATGTGCTTCTACGATATTTTTAGCTAGTGCTAATCCTAATCCTGTACCACCCATAGTTCTTTGACGACTCTTGTCTACACGATAAAATCTATTGAATATTTTATCTATATGAACAAGCGGTATTCCTACCCCTTCGTCTTTTATAGAAATACTTACACGATTATGATTATAATTTTGTCTTACCCTAACTGTTATATTTTTACCGTTTGGAGAGTATTTTATCGCATTGTTCATAATATTATCAAACACTTGCGTTAATTTATCTTGATCTCCTTCTACAAATATAGGTGTTTTTGGTATATATTTAATAAAGTTTTTCTCTGGATGAGTAAGCTCAAATCTGTCAGAAATTTGCTCTATTAGTTTATTTATATCAATAAACTCTTTATCATAGTGCTCCTCTTTAATATCCATCTTACCTAACTGCATAAGTTCATTAACCATTCTTATCATACGCGTAGTTTCTTTATGGATTGTATCTATAAATTGTGGAGCTAATTCTTTATCATTAATAACACCTTCTTCTAACGCTTCTATGTAACTATTCATAGTTGTTAGAGGTGTTCTTAATTCATGAGATACAGTAGAGACGAACTCTCTTCTCTCACGCTCTTGTCTTTCTTGATCAGTTACATCATATAATACAATAATGTATCCTTCTAATTCTGTTGATACTTGTGATAAATCTTCATTTTCTTCTTTTAATATTTTAGAAAATTCCGCCCTAAGTAGTAGACCCTCGTCATCTTCAGAAACATTAACTAATAAGCTATCTTCTGCTTCTATTATTTCACCGATACTTTCATATTCTGAAATATTTAGTAATTTCAGCGCATCTTTTCCGATAAGAATTTCATTTTCTGGTGCATCTATCATATCTCCAGCACTAGTATTTATTAGGATAACTTTACCATTAGTATCAGTCGTAATAATACCGTCCATCATACTTTCGATAATGGTCGCTAGTTTCCTACGTTCTGTTTCTGTTACGTCTTGTTCTTCCTTAATTCTCTTCGAAATTTGGTTGAAGACCTTGGCTAAGTCCCCAATTTCGTCGTTTGTATTTATTCCAACAACTGTTCCGTAGTTACCTGAAGCCATGGTTTTTACCTGTGCACTCATCTTCTCTATAGAACTAGTTACTGTTTTAGAAGCAACAAAACCAATTATTGTCGTTATTAAGATTGATAAAATTGTTCCAACGGTGAATATTTTCGTAATACCTACTAAATCTTGATATACACTTTCTATATCCGCCATTAACGAAACAACTCCGACAACTTCATTATCTTTTTTTATCGGACTGACATAAAGCCAAACCCTTCTATTCGTATCTGGATTAGTTTGAATTTTCTTCGTACTTTCTCCAGTTTTCAAGACCTGGCTTACTTGTGGATCAAATGATCTTTTAGATAAATAATCATCATTACCATTTTTTGACGATGATGCGACTATTTTTGAATCTTTGTCAATAACACTTACTAAAAGTAATTTGAATATTAAATTCACTTACTAACTTAGTTATACTACTCTTAGTATCTGTTGACTTGGTATCATTATCACTTTCCGTTAGTGAGTTAGACTTATCTTTATCTAATTCCTCTCTTATATGATAATTTAATATCTTCTCTTGTTCCATAATATTTTGTTCGAAAGTATTTATATTGGTAGTCCTAAGTTGCGTTGTAAAGAATAACCCAATTAACTGTAACGAAATAATATTTACCAATACATAAACTATTACGAACTTCACCCTAATAGATGAAAAATATCTTTTTTTAAATTTTTTCCCAAAGAAGCTCATTACTCTTCACCTATAAAGTATCCTACTCCACGTCTTGTCATTATATATTCTGGTTGTGATGAGTCTGTCTCAACTTTCTCACGAAGACGTCTAACTGTTACATCGACCGTTCTTACATCACCAAAATAATCGTAACCCCAAACAGTTTGAAGAAGATTTTCTCGAGTTAATACTTGACCACGGTGTTGAGCTAAATAATAAAATAGATCGAACTCTCTACGTGTTAAATCAACCTCTTCTCCATTCTTTTTAATAATGTATGCTTCAGGATAAATTACTATGTCTTTGATTACAACTTCGCTAGTATTTTTTTCTTCTACTACTTCAGTTTGTTTAGCGACACGACGTAAGTTTACTTTCACACGAGCCATAAGTTCTCTTGTTGAAAAAGGTTTTGTTACATAGTCATCCGCCCCAAATTCAAGACCTAGAACTTTATCTATTTCACTATTTTTTGCCGTTAACATAATAATAGGAATATTTTTTTGAGCACGTACTTCTCGACAAACCTCCATACCATCTTTTTTCGGTAACATAAGGTCTAATAAAATTAGGTCAGGATCTTCACTAAACGCTAATTCTACTGCTTTTTCTCCATCATTAGCTACTATTACATCATAGCCTTCTTTCCTTAAATTAAAGTCTAAAATTTTTGCAATTGGCTCCTCGTCATCTACGACTAAAATCTTATATTCTGCCATTACAACTCCTCCTTACTCTTATATTGATTTTATCCCAAATAATAAAATAAATTATATTATTTATTTCAATATATAGTTTTCATATCTATAACCGATAACATCTGTATTTATCACATTGTATCCTGTTACAAAGAACTGTTTATATTATAACACTTTTTTTACATTTTTTTCAGTAATTATCATTTTTTTATAATCAATTTCTTGTTTACATAATGTAAAAACATCTTCATTTCTTCTAGGAAACAAGTATCTAGAAATTAACAAACTACAAATCTTCTTTCTACTATATAAAAATATAAAAAAACTAGAGTTGTTTTACTCTAGCTTTTTCTTGTCTTTGTTGTTCTATTTTTTTCTAATATTGCTGAAATAAATCTTTGAAAGTCTATTTTATAAGGATTTTTTTATTTAATATATCCATTATCGTATCACTCATCAATGTCGACCCTAATTGGCCTTCTAAAGAACTTAATGTATCTTTTGAAAAACCTTTTAATAGTTTAATTTCTTCCAACGAGAAGTCTTTATACTCATTTGTTATATTATCATGTTCGGCATCTTTCTCTACTAAAACTGCATTTAGCGTTTCTTGATGTACGTTTAGAAAAACTTTCATACCATGCATTCCTGCATCACTTATGATATATTCTTCTCCCACATAATTTCCGATACCAAGTAGTTCTGATATACGCGTGAAAATATCTCTATCAGAAATAATTCTTTTTATAACACCCGTAAACTCAGCTTGTTTTTTGGTGATTTTATTGGCATTTCTCTTATATCTCGCTTTTCTTTCCTTGTACAGCTCTGGTTCTACACTTTCATCCATAAATATATCAACGCCTCCTGTTAGGTAAAGCGGCGCCCCATTATAAACTACAGTATGTTGAACATTGTACTCTAAAGCAACACGCATAGCTATATTACCACCTAGAGAATGCCCTGTTAGAATAATATTGTCCCCGTATTTTTTTACCATTCTTTTATAAAACTTAAAACAAGGACTATAATGTCTACCTTGACCTAAACATATGTCTAGCACATCGGTTTTCATATCTTTTTCCCTATCAAAATAAAAATTAGTTCCTGTATACGCCAAAATATAGTTATCTTGTTCATTATTTTTTTGAAAAAAACTACCACTACTTCCAGTTTCATCATCATAAAAACGATGTAATATATTCTAATTCTTTAGGAAAGTTGCCCATTGTTTTTTTCTAACTCTATATAGTTGTAAATTGCTTTTTTTAGGAGTTTTTTTATCTTAGTAAATGACTCTATTCTATATACAATATATGAACAATGACTGGTCACTTCTAAGTTTTTATCTATTTTTTTCACTTCGTTCTTTTTTTCTTTAGCCACCTTCTATCCTCCTAGTTATTATATCAACTTTATAATACTATATTTACCTATTCTACACAAGTTTTTAATAAATATTTTACATTATTTTTTTAGTAAATAGTACTGTATAAATCGTACTTTTTTTGATATAATTTTTGTTATATGCAGTTGGAGGTAAATAATGAAAAATTCTACTAGCTTACTCGAGTAAAACAAAAAAACACTAAAAAAAGTAGCCGAAGCTATTTATGATGAAATAAAAAAATCTTGCTGACGTTAAATTAATAGATATAAAAAAACAAAGAAAAACCATTAGGAGAAGAGTTTGATTTGTATATACTAGGAGCTTGGACAGATAAAACAAACGCTAATAAAAAAACATGCAGAAATTTATCGATGACCAAAACATACACAATAAAGATGTTGCCATCTTCCTTACTTGTGGAGTTCCTCGTGAACATTATCATGCAGAAGATTCAATAAATAATTATATTCAATTTATGGAAGAAAGAAACAACAATATCCTGAAAACTTTTTGTTTCTCAAGGTAAGATAGACCCTAAAGTAATAATCGTCTTTAAAATTTTTAACTTGAGAGATCCTAACTTTATTCATAAGTTAACTCCTGATTTAATGGATATGGTAAAAGAATCAAAAAAACTCATCCTGATGAAAGAGACTTTTAGAGATGCGCAAGAATGTTTCAAAAACTTTAATAGAAAAAAATAAGCAATCCTTAAATATATTTTAAGGATTATTTTTTTTATATCTTAATTTATTACTGTAAAAAAACACCTTGAAACTTAATTCAAGGTGCTTTTTATTATCTTCTATAATTAATTATTTAACACGGATGTAAACTGGCCCGCTACCTACGTTAGCAGTGTTAACAACTGTTTGGTTTCCTAACCATCCACCGTGAACTGCTTGTCCGTTACCAGCGTAAACTGCGATGTGAGCTAATCCTGTTCCACCATTTGCATAGTAAACTAAGTCTCCTGCTTGTGCTTGAGAAGCTGAAACTTGAGTTCCTAACTTCATGTATCCTGCTGGCCAATCGTGGTAGTTGATTCCTACAGATTTAAGAGCGTTTGTTACAAGCATTGTACAGTCTTGGTATCTACCAACTTGAGCTAAAGCTGCTTGGTAGATTGCAGCATTTTTACTTCCTGAAGGAGTTGTTGTTGCTGCTGGTTTTGTTTGAGCTGCTGGAGCTGGTGTAGCAGCTTTTGTTTGAGCTGCTGGAGCTGGTGTTTGAGTTGCTGCTTTTTGTTTCAGCTTTTTGGTGCTGGTGTAGCAGCTTTTTGTTTGAGCTGCTGGAGCTGGCGTTTGAGCCGCTGCTTTTGTTTCAGTTTTTGGAGCAGTTGTTGTTACTGCTTTTGTTTGAGCTGTTGGAGCCGCTGCTTTTGTTTGAGCTGTTGGAGCCGCTGCTTTTGTTTGAGCTGTTGGAGCCGCTGCTTTTGTTTGAGCCGCTGGAGCTGCTGCTTTTGTTTCAGCTGCTGGAGCTGCTGCTTTTGTTTGAGCCGCTGGAGCTGCTGCTTTTGTTTGAGCCGCTGGAGCTGCTGCTTTTGTTTGAGCCGCTGGAGCTGCTGCTTTTGTTTGAGCCGCTGGAGCTGCTGCTTTTGTTTGAGCTGCTGGAGCTGGCGTTTGAGCCGCTGGAGCTGCTGCTTTTGTTTGAGCCGCTGGAGCCGCTACTTTTGTTTGAGCCGCTGGAGCCGCTACTTTTGTTTGAGCCGCTGGAGCTGCTACTTTTGTTTGAGCCGCTGGAGCTGCTACTCTTGTTTGAGCTACTGGAGCTGCTTGTACTCTAGCAACTGGAGCTGCTTGTACAGGTGCAGCTTGTACTGGAGCTGCTTGCGCTACAGCTGGAGTTGCTTTAGGTGCTGCATTCCCATCAACTTTAATTACTTGCCCAACATATACTAAATGTGGGTTTGAAAGGTTGTTAATTTCAACTAGGTTATCTACTGAAGTACCAAATTTATCTGCTACTGTTCCTAAAGTATCACCTAATGCGATTGTGTAGTAACCATCATTTTTAACTTGAGCTAATTTTTCTACTGAACTAGAAGAATAGTTTAATTTATCTCCAGGGTAGATTAAATGACTTGATAAGTTGTTATCTTGCATAAGTGCATCAACAGTTGTCCCGTTGTTTACAGCGATATCCCAAAGAGTATCACCTGCTTTGATTGTATAAGTATCAGCGTCAGCGATTTGAGATCCACCTACTGCTACTGTTCCTACGAATGCCGTTGTTGCTACTATTTTTATGTAATTTACTCATATAAATAAGTCTCCTTTTTTTAAATCAAATTTTTGAGTCTTGCGACTCCCTCAATAATTTTCTATTTTTTTCCATTTTCTAATTTTTCTTAATTTTTTTATTAATACTTGTAAGACGTCTTTAACCTCGTTTAAATGTGTTTTAAACTTCGTTTTTAATTTCGACGTAATAACATTATATGATGTAACAGATGGCTTTTCAATAGTTGTAACAGTTTTGTAACAATAGTGATAACTTGCTGTTACATAAGTCAATTTTCGTAATTTACCGGTAATTTAAAAAAAGGCCTTTTTTTGCAGATTTATTGACATTTTTCTGTAGTATTTCTTAATGTACTTTACTATTAAAAAGTGTAAATTTCATATTAAACAACAAATCTCCCATTTTTTTGGAGTTCTCTCGGTATTAAGTACATACTTTTTTTAATGTATTAAATTAATATTATTAACGAACACAATATCATAATTATATTTTACCCATTGCGGTTTTATACGATTCTTGTTTTTCTTAGTATATTCCCTTATTGCACTTTCATTCAATTCTACTATACTTACTTAATATCCTTATACCCAAAACTTTCTATTCCCATACTTATATTTCAAGTTTGAATGCATATCAAATATCATCAGTGAACTTTTTCCTTTCAAGTATCCCATTATACTTGAAACACTATATTTTGGTGGAATTGACAACAGCAAATGTATATGATCAGGCATTATGTGTCCTTCTATTATTTCTACTCCTTTATATTTACACAATCTTTGTATTATATTCACTATATCTCGTTTATATTGATTAAATTCGATTTTTTTCGTCTATACTTATATGGTATTTACACAACCACTTTGTATGAGATAAACTATTATGTTTATTGGCCATTATAAAATCATCCTTTCTTTATTTTAGAGCTTGAACTACTCTTATTTTTATCAAGAAAGGATGATTTTTTTCAATTATTTAACTTTTATCTCACACCCGCATAGCGGGTGGTTTTTTGTTTCGGAGACTTCGCCTCCTCAACTGGCTTAAAAACGTTAATAAAAAAAGTGGATAAAACATCCACTAACATACTTTTTTTATCTTACTATATTAATTTTACCACTCTGATGAATCTTCCTTAAACTCTTTAATAGAATAAATAGGTTTTAATTCTTTAATTTTTTTCATTATTTATAAAACCTTTTTTTCATTAAATCTTCCTTTTAAATTTAACCATGATGATTTCCATAAAACCTTATTCTCATCTGTGACTTTTTGGCATAATAAATTCTTATATTTTTTTCTCGATTAGTCCTAACAGAAATATTTTTGAATCCAAATTTCCACCAAATCTGTATTAGGTAATTTCTCATATTTTTTTAAAAATTTGATTTATTATTTCATGATGTTTTTTTCTCTATCTTCTATGAATTCTAGTAGCCTATGTATAATTGCAACACAATTTTTGAATAGTTCTTGGATTTTTTTCATCATAATTGAAGTCGTAATACTTATTAATTGTTTAACATCTCCAATAACTTTGTAATCTGATTCTAAATTTACAATTCTATTTTCATAAAACTCTTTAAGCGCTGGCATTAATTGCCCACAATTAGGAAACCTATCTCCTAACAATTTTATTTCTAACAAATGTTTCTGAGGGCGATAAATTATTCACATTTATTTTTTTCTAGTGTTCCAATATAACTTATCATCTTTTATTCCATCAATAATAATATCTTCACATAGGAAAGTTTTTTTAGAATTAATTTTTCAAATTCAAATCAAATAAAACCTCAGATAAAAGTTTCATTATACGTTCAGCAACTTCTTTTTTTGGTTTGAGAATATTCTATAATCATCTCTATATCTTAAAAATCTTAAAAATCTACTAACGATTCCTTTCTAATACGTTCAGACAACTTATAGTCTGCATAACCTAAAACAATTTCCGAAATAAAATCCATTAATATACTTCCTTGTGGTATCCCATTAGTTTGGCCATGTTGCAAATTCTGTATCTTCTCATCAATTGCATTACCGATAAGTTTATGTTCTTGATTCTTCTTTGCAAACGTTTTGCCGTGTATAGCCCATGCTATAGAATGAGTGTATATAGATGGATAACAATCTGTTATATCTGTATGTATACAATAGTCAAATTCTAAAGCTAGTTCAATTTGCGCTTGTTCCATACTTCTCCACCAAGTTAATATTTGCTCTTTTACGATACTATCATCCCCCGCAGATTTCACTGGTATAGATGTGCATATTATTCTTTTATCTTCTTTAAATTCTTTAAATCTATCACAAATCTTCTTCCAGTTTTCGTCTTTTGTTATAGTGTTAACAAGATCCACATAAATTATTGGGTGTATCATTGTAAAAGGTCTCCACGTATATGAACCGTTTTTATTAGCCATTACCCTTACGTTTTGGATTAGATATATTTCTTAAATATGTTCTCCTCTGAAATACTCCTGTAAACAATTTATGATTCTTTTCCAACTTCAAACAAATTTCTTTATTTTTTTAAATTTAATAATAGTTTTTATCTAATTTATTTACTAAAAGTGGTTTCTCCAACTTTTTCCGAAATTTTGTTATCCTCTTTTTTTCAATCAATTTTTTTACTATGAGAAATTTCTTTGAGCCTTGAATTTCCAATAACTTTATCCGCTCTTTCAAGAATTGTTTTTTTATATCAAAAATAGTCTGGTAATGCTACAGAAAAAAATACGATTCTACTTCAAGAAAAAAATCTTTTGCTTCTTTTTCCACTCATCTCTAATACACTAATGTTTGACATGATTTCCTCCATTTTATTCGTAAATTATTTTTAGATTAGAATATATTTACCCCTTTATTTAACAAAACTTTGTCAAAAAAATATTCTCCTTAATTTAAACATAGCATTTAAAAATTTTTTTAATATTAATACTAATACAATAAGTACTAAATCTATATAAACATAAGATACATAACATAAACTTTGTCTATTTTTTTATAAAAACATTTACCTTTTTTTAGCAAATTTCAATATGGTTTAACAACTTATTTTTAATTAGTTTTTTTATTAAATTGGCTAATTATCAAATTATAAACCAAACCCTTTTTTTAATCAATAAAAAAATACTCAATTATTTAATGCATTCTCTTTTTAATGTACTAACTTAATTATTACAACGGACGTTATGTTATTTTGTTCAATTTTATTAAATAGTAAATCAATATATACTTTGTACTATCCAACAAAAACTGAAGTCTTTTTCAAATCGATTAAACACCATAAAAAAAGTTGCTAAACTATCCAATCTTTTTCTATACTTAGCTTTTTAAATTACTAGCATCAACATTAAATGCATATCTTGGTTTATCTGGATTAAAGTTTACAACAAAAATACTTTTTTTAAAAATATCGCTAATCGTTTCCTCCTCATCCCAACCTGCTGCTACTAAAAAAATTTAAACTTGACTTTCATTTTTTTCTTCATTAGTGTCATTATATGTAAAATTATAAATTATTAATTCAGCCTTTTTTTATTTTTTTAAGGTTATCCGAAATACTCTTCCACCAATATCTATCACTTTCACCTATAGAATGGCCAAATACAATATATAAATTAGATTCATTAAGGTATTTTTTTCATAATTATTATTGTTTTTCTATCCAATATGGCTTCACAAAAATACTTTATTATTTTTTTAGAAATTCTTCTTTCAACATATCACAATTACTTTCTTTACTACCTATAACTTGATACTTATCATTAAACCCAAACAACATAGTTTTTTTCGATCATTTTTGATCTCCGTGCGGATGATATATTTCATAGTTTTTTTAGTAAATATTGATATACTTGTTTCTTTTTCCTTTATTTTGAAAAATTTTGAAGATGAAAATTATTTCCACTACTTTTATAAGGTTTTTTTCAAAAAGCATCCTTGTCTAATTTAATATAATTATCAAATATATGCGTATAATTAAAATTGAAAAAAATTTAAAAATCTATGGTGTCTCCGGTTTTTACCTTAGTCATAAACACAAATTTTTCCCCTTTCATCTGGAGTTAAATCTCCATGAAAAAAACTGCATTGTATTCAAAGGCAGACTTATATTAACATGATCACCTTTTTTTATTTATTATCTTTCCAAACTCCCTGTTTTATCTAACACTTCCTGTGTAACAATAATGTTTAAGAAATTATGAAAATAATCTCTTAACTCATTTAAACATTCCCCATATTTTTTTCTTCTAGATTTTTTTAATATAATCTAATACTTCGTTTTTCATCTTCATTCTCTTTCCCTTTAGAGTTTGCAAGTAACTTTTTCATATTCAGTTTTTAACATTTCTTTTTATTGTATTCTCAAAATCCGACCAGTTTTCCTTTTTCTAATTTCTTGTCTTCTTCCATTTTCTGAACAATAAGATTACCTTTAATTTTATTACCATACTTCCAATTTATAAAAATTATAAAAAAGATGAATACGTGGTATTTGCAGATTCATTAAAATGATTTAGAACTTGAATATCAAACCCATTACCTATTAATACTGATATTTTTGTGAGTTTTTAGTCTCATTCCCTTTATCTTCCATTGATTTTTCCCCTTTTTAATCATAATAAATTCAAACTAAATTATATATTTTATCATTCCTTTTATATTTGTTTAACTTAATCTTTACGGTAAATGAAAGTAAATTTTTTTATTCATAAAAGCAAATAAGCTATTAAATATAAATATATGAAATAATTTTATATATTTATATTGTAAGCGATTTATACCTTAAAGTCAACCTCCCTTTCTTAATAATTAAACATTTTTTTCAACCTATCTATGAAGTAAATTATAATTTCTAATTCTATAAACAACAATTTTTTTAGAATTAATTAATAAACATTCATATTATTTTTGGCTTCCCCAAGACACTTTCTTTGCTAAAAAGTGTATTTTGTTATATATTATCTTTGTAAATCACTTGTGGAATACTTTTCTTAAAACGTTGATTATACAAGTATTTGACAATGCTTAAAAATATAAAAATTAAATATAAACGGGAGGTAATATGACAGACATAAACAGTGCCGCTTCTCTTACAAAAATGGGACTCTTATTTTTAGAAGGCTTGTTATCATTCCTTTCTCCTTGCGTAATACCAATATTACCAATTTATATCGGTATTCTTGCAGGAAAAAAAGAGGAAAATGCTAACGGAGAATTAGTGTTTAACAAAAAGAACACTATAACTAATACCCTATTCTTTGTACTAGGTATTTGTGCCACATTCTTTATTTTGGCATTTGCAACAAGTTTTATCAGTGTCTTCTTAAATGAAAATATAAAAACATTACAAATTATAAGTGGTGTTCTTATTGTATTTATGGGGCTTCTTCAATTAGGAGTTTTTAAAATTAACTTCTTAAAACAAGAATTCTCCGCAAAAAACAAAGTAAAACGAAAAGGTAATAAAACTACACCTGTTCTTGCATTTCTAATGGGATTCACTTTTAGTTTCTCTTGGACACCTTGTATCGGGCCTATTTTAGCTAGTGTTTTCTTATACGCTTCTAGCCACACAGGTATTATGAGTATTCTTTTAGTATTAGTATATTGCTTAGGATTTATTCTGCCATTTATTTTTAGTAGCTTTCTTCGCTTCTACACTACTTGCAGTATTCAAACGCAATACTAATATTCTAAAATATACACAGATTATTTCTGGAATAATACTTATAATTATCGGTGTTCTAATTTTAAGTGGTTCATTCACTACGATTGCAAGATACTTTAGTTAATAAAAATTATTCACACTAACCTTGGAGGTATAATTAATGAAAAAACTATCAATACTTACTGCCACTCTTTTAAGTGGTGCATTAGTCTTAACAGCATGTTCAAAGACTCAATCGAATTCTAGCGAACAAAACAACTCTAGTTCTTCAAGTTCTAGCTCTTCAAATTCTACTGAAGAGAAAAAAACTAGACAAGCCTTTGACTTCAGCGCTATGGATAAAGACGGTAACACAGTTAAACTTAGCGACTACAAAGGTAAAAAAGTTTATATCAACGTATGGGCATCTTGGTGCGGTCCTTGTGTTAGAGAAATGCCTGAATTAGAAAAAGCTTATCAAAAACTAAAAGATAAGGAGGATGTTGTTTTCTTATCAATAACATCTCCTAGCGATGACGTATTCAAAAATCAAAGTCCTCAAGATAAGGATAAAGCTACTATTCTTGCTAAAGCACAAGAACTTGGAGTTACATACCCTGTTCTATTTGATGTGAACGACAGATTCTTAGTAAACTACACTATCCGTTCATTCCCAACACATATTTTTATCAACTCTGATGGAACTATCTCAAACCAAATCTCTGGTGCTTTAACAGAGAGCGCTCTTGAAGAAGAGATTAGTAAAATTAAATAATACAAACAAAAAAGAGTTACAAAAAAATGTAACTCTTTTTTATATTACAGAGAACTTATACTTATAATTAATCATCTAAATGATCTGATGGCGCTACTGTGATAGGTTCAATATAACTGTTATTAAACTCTGTATCTGCTTGTCCATTTGTAGACTTAAGTTTTCCGTCTATTCCATTAGCTGAAACAATCTTCGTTATTTGCGACCAGCTTATCATCAGATTTAGTTACTGTAACAGTTACTGTTGATACCATTTTATCGTATTCTGTATTTTCTTCAGTCCCTTTTACTTCACTTATAGTATACGTATGTGTCCCTACTTCATTATCTTTAAACTTAATTGATTGGAATAAGATATTTCCTTTTTCATCGTTAGTTGCAGTTTGAACTACTTTGCCACTACTATCACGCATTTCAAACTTGAATTGACCTGCTTTTAGTGTTCCACCATGGTAAGCTTTTGTGAAGTTAAACTGTATTTCAGCGGGTTTAACTGTCTGTTCTTCTTTATTTGTTTTAGGATTATCTGATTTTGGTTTTTCTTCTTTTTTGTTGTCAGGTTTTTCTGTTTTTGGCTGCTCTTCTTTTTTATTATCAGGTTTTTCTGTTTTTGGCTGCTCTTCTTTTTTATTATCAGGGTTTTTCTGTTTTTGGTTTTTCTTCTTTCTGATTATCAGCAGGCGTCTCATCTGATGGAGTATTAAATACACATGCATCTTCTAATTTTATTACACCTACAAAATGATAACCGTCTATCTCAGGTGTTTTTAACTCTTGATCGCTCGCTATAAAAGTAGTTTCTTTTATTTCAGTTCCTGAATATGCGCCTGTATCTTGCATTGCATAAACTAGTGATCCCCCTCCGATTAAAGCGATAACTAGGAATTTACGTCCTTTTTTATTTTTAATTAGGAAAAATGCTAAACCAGCTAATATACCAGCACCCACTAGGTGTCCCCACCCAATAACATCTCCTGTTTTAGGTAAGATTTTTTGAATTTTTTCTTTAGTACTGTTAGTAGTTCCTACCGAATTTTTTTCATAGACTAACTTATAAACTGTACATCCATCTACTTTTTCATTCTCACCTAGTGTTTTAATTTCTTTTACTTCATCACTATTCAACGATGCTTTATCTACAAACGCAATATTATCTCCACCAGTTCTAGAAGGTTTTAGCCCTTTCCACTGCGCGCTGTTTAGCTTAGCTTCAATATTTTTTTGAGATGTATCATTTGCTAACGCTTGTTGACTAGTAAATAAACCACTTGCCATTAACACTGCTAAAAATAACTTTTTCTTATTAATTTTCATAGTTACATCCTTTCTTGGTTTTTTATTTTTAATCAAATATACTTACTTTTATTGGAAAATACATCTACATGTCATTTTTATGTAGACTATTTTCAACCTCATCTACTACCCTAGCCATAAATGGCGTTTCATTACAATGTAATAAATACAGCAATATAATCTAATGAACGCTCTCGCTGTTCTTTTTATTTATACCACCAACTCTCTAGTCATTATCAATATTTATACCTAAATTATTATACTATATTAATCCTGATAATGAATGAAATCATCCACCTTCATCATAAATCACTCACTTAAAATATAAATAAAAATAGATTTAACGTCTCTAATATATTCAATAAATTCTTCAACTCTAAAATCACCCTAAATTAACCTTACCTTGAACATGTATATATATATATATATTTTAAAAATCGAAAAAAAGAGTAAAGTTACAAATTTAGTAACTCTACTCTTCTTTTGTTGTTTAACTTTATTTTTGCTTCTTTTTACGTATTCTTGATCTTTTAGTATGAGATAGTTAGACCAGTGATATTTTTTGTAGATTTAAAGAAGAAACTACAGATATAACCGAATACTAATGCACTTAAGAATGAGAATCCTGAGAAAATAAATGGACTTTGTTTAGCATAAGTTGTGTAGTCTTGGATATACCAACATACAACACCTGCTACTAATAATCCTAATAATGCTCCAGCTCCATTTGCACGTTTAGTGAAGATACCAAGTGCGAATGTACCAGCTAAAGGCACTCCTAGAAGTCCGATATATTTAAGGAATAAATCCCAAGTTTCTTTTTGGTTAGTATTTACAAAGTATAATGCTGCAATTGTTCCTAATACCCCTGCTACAATGATGATAACACGAGCTAATAGAACGTCTTGTTTAGCATCTTTACTTAGTCCGAAGAAACGTTGTTTAATATCAACTGTGATACAAGCAGAAATTGAGTTTAAGCTTGATGCGATAGTTGATTGAGCAGCTGCTAAAATAGCTGCGATAACTAATCCTGCAATACCTGCTGGTAATGCTGTTAAGATGAAGTAAGGTACTAAAGCTGTTGTATTAGCTGCTTTACCTACTACTTCAGCGTTCATAAAGTCTGGTAATTTAGTTACAGCGTGGCTACCTTTGTAGAAGCTGTATAAAACTGTTCCCATTCCGTAGAAAATTGGAATAGAGATGAATGCTAATAATCCATTTGTCCAAAGTGATTTATTAGTTTCTTTAACTGATTCAGTAGTACTATAACGTTGAACTACGTCTTGAGAAGCTGTATATTGTTGTAAACTGTTAAATACTGATCCAATGAAGATAATTGGAATAGTAGATGCAGTTAATGACCAGCTAAATTTCTCAGCAGTTACAATTTTACCATTTGCTAAAGCATCTTGAGTAATGTGTCCGAATCCGCCTACGTGGTAAGCTCCTAAGATGATTACTAAAACAGCTCCTCCAAGTAAAATAATACCTTGGATAACGTCTGTCCAGATAACTCCCTTCTACCCTCCTAAGAATGAGTAAACTACACAAAGTAACCCGATTACCGCACACACTAAGAATGGGTTAAGTGTCGATACTGATGTAATAGCAACTGTTGGTAGATAGATAACGATAGCTACACGTCCAATATGGAATAGTGAGAATAACACACTTCCTACTACACGTACACTAGGATTAAAACGTTCTTCTAAATATTCATACGCTGTTGTTACATTTAATTTTCTAAAGAATGGAACATAGTAGTGAATCAATATCGGAATAATCGCGATAATTGAGAAAGTTCCCAGCCGCATATGTCCAGTCACCATTAAATGCTTTTTCCGGTGTTGCCATAAATGTAATGGCTGATAATGTTGTTGCATAAATTGAGAATCCTACTGCCCAAGATGGAATATTTCCTCCGGCTTTAAAGAATTCGTCCGTGCTTTCACCTGCTTTTTTAGTGAAATACACCCCTATCGCTAGCATAGCTATTAGATAAACTACTAATACTATACTGTTAAGCGTACCAAATCCTATTTTATCCATGGTACATCCCTCCTACTTATTAATTTTTTATAATGTGACTTTTTAGTCAAATCGACTATTTGTCTTCATTCTTCCTTTTCCCTAATTTTGTATTAAAGATTATAATCTTTAACTAATTTTTTTCTACTTCTGGTAATTTTCTCAGGATCAAAAAAACTTTCATAGGTTTTTTACAATATCCTGCATCTATACCTTTTACTTTTAAGATTTCTTTTAATGTTTGGTATAAACCAAGTTCTAATACTTTTTCAATTACATCATTTGCTTTGTGTTGTAATTCGTATGCTTCTTCTACTTTACCTTCTTTAGCAAGTTCAAAGATTTTTTTACTTGTTTTACCATTAACGTTATATGTAGAACCGATAGCTCCATCTACTCCAGATATAGCAGCTTGAACTAACATTTCATCAAATCCAGACCAAATTAATTTATCTGGGAATCTTCTTCTGAATCTTTCTAATTGATAGAAGTCTGCCGCAGTGTATTTAACACCGATAACTTTTTCATTATCTAGTAATTCAGAGAATTGTTCTAAGCTGATTTTTACCCCAGTTAAAGTTGGAATGTAGTAAAGAATCATACTGTTATCAGTTGCGTTAATAATTGTTTCGTAGTAATCTTTGATTTCTTTAAATGATAAAGGATAGTAGAATGGTGTAACTGCAGATAATGAATCATATCCTAATTCAGTTGCGTATTTTGCTAATTCTACCGCTTCATTTAAATCTAAAGAACCTACTTGTGCAATAAGTTTTGCTCTATCCCCTACTACTTCTTTAACAAATTTAAAAATTTGTTTTTGTTGCGCTGTGTTTAGTAGGAAGTTTTCCCCACTACTTCCGTTAACGTATAAACCGTCAACTCCACAAACATTAAGATTGTGTTCAATTACTTGGCGTAATCCCTCTTCTTTTACTTCACCTTTTTCATCAAAAGGAATAAGTAATGCTGAATAAATACCTTTTAAATCTTTCATTTTTTTGTCCTCCGTTATTTAAAAAAATAATTTAACACATTAAATTTTCAATACACTTTCATTTTAAAAACGTTTTTCTTTGTTTTTGTCAATAGAAAACGCTTAAATTTATCACAAAAATATTTTTAGCGTCTATAAACGTTGATATGTCAGAGGTTTACCTTGTATTCGACTTGAGAAAAATCAACAAAAAAATTTAAAGTTCACTTGTATAGATAACTATTATTTATTTAACACATTATGTGTTTTGAAAAACAAAAAGAAACTCAAAAAAACTATAGTTAATTCTAGTTTTTGAATTTCTTGTGTTTTAATTTATTGTGTAATTATTTATCGTAGCTACCTATTAAGAACATAGAACCTTCTAACTCAAAAGTATCGCAAGCTGTTGTTAAGATAAAACTATCTCCTTTTTTAACATCAAAACTATCTCCTCCTACTCTTACGACTCCACTACCTTCTAGTACAGTAAATAAGTTTCCTGTTTTGTTTTTCTCTAATGTTACTTTTTCTGAGACATCTACCTTATACACGGCGAAATATTTTTCATTAGCTAAGTGTGTGATAGTAGCTCCTTCTTTGTTTTCTACTTCTCTAGTCGTAGCTGCTTTTTCAAATGGAACTTTTGTTACATCTTTAGTTTTTTCAATGTGAAGTTCACGTTTATTACCATCTTTGTCTACACGTTCGTAGTCATATACTCTGTATGTTGTATCAGAGTTTTGTTGTACTTCATATATTAATATACCTTCTCCAATAGCGTGTAGAGTTCCTGCTGGAATATAGAAGAAATCACCTTTTTTTACTCCTTCTTCTACAAAAAGCTTATCCCACTCTTCATTATCAATAGCCGTATCAAACTCTTCTTTTGTTTTAGCGGTATGCCCATATATAAGCTTTGAATCTTCTTTAGCGTCTAGAACGTACCAACATTCTGTCTTACCTAGCTCACCATTTTCATTTACGCGTGCGTAATCATCTTCTGGATGAACCTGTACCGATAAATTATCGCTTGCATCTAAAATTTTAATTAGCAACGGATATTTATCATATTTTTTCTCTGTAAATAGTTGTGGATTTTTAGCGTAAGCTTCTTTTAATGTTAAGCCTGCTAGTTCTCCGTTAGCTATTTTTGAACTACCATTATCATGAGCCGCAACAACCCACGCTTCTCCTATATTTCCTTCAGGTATATCAAAGTTAAAACTTTCTAAGTTTCTTCCACCCCAAATTCTTTCACAAAATACCGGCTCTAAAAATACTATTTTATCCATTCCGCTCTCCTATATAATTTTTTATTACTCAACTATTTCTTACCAAATCATTATAACATATAACTTATAACATTAATAATAAAGTTACAAAAACCTTATTCAAAAAAATCTTATAAGAAATTTCTTACAAACTATTTTCAAAAAAATACTGTTTTATGATAACATAACGTTGACAGCATCTTCATAAGTTGATGATTTTATCCAATTTATGAATTTAATAAAATAATAAGGTAGGTATGTATATGTTTTTAGGAATAGATATCGGTGGTACTAGTATCAAATTTGCAGTTATTGATAATAACTATAAAATTGTTCACTATGAAACTTGTAAAACACCAGACAATGTAACAACGAAAATCACAGATGAAATGTTTAGAATCGCTAGCAAAATTCGCGAAAGCTATAACTTTACTGCCGCAGGTATTTCTGCAGCTGGAGTAATCGATAATGTAAATATGGAAGTTATCCGTTCTGCTCCAACTATTAAAAATTATTTAGGGACAAACTTTAAAAAAGATTTTGGAGACCGTCTAGGTATTGATGTTTACGCTGATAATGATGTTAACTGTGCGTTACTTGGGGAACAATGGTTAGGTGGAGCTAAAGGTCTTGATGAAGTGTTCTGCATGGCTTTAGGAACTGGTATTGGAGGAGCTTATTACTTAACTAGCTTACCATTTGGTTCAAACTTCAGTGTAGGAGAAATCGGACAATCTGTTTATGATGCGGATACTGACACTACATATGAACAACGTGCATCTACTATAGCACTAGATCGTAAAATTAAAAATGAAATGTACGAAGGTTTAAGCGTTATTGAATTCTTTGATCTTTGTAAACGCGATGACTCTACTGCACTTAAAGTACTTGATGAATGGTTATACGAAGTTGCTCGCGGTATAGTTAATCTATTATGTATTTTAGATCCTAAATACATAATTATTGGTGGAGCTGTATCTGCACAAGGAGATTATTTATTAAACAAATTAGAAGCAAAAGTTCGTGAACTTCACCCAATTAAAATTAACAAAACTAAGTTCCTAGCGGCTGAATTAGGTAATGATGCTGCGCTTTACGGAGCGATTAGTCCATTCGTAAAAAAATAATATAAAACCTAAAAGAATCGCTTTTGCGGTTCTTTTTCTTTTATATAAATTCTTCAGTTTTAACTTTACAAACAATACTTTAAGTGATAATATAAAAAAATAAGTTAACACATTAAATTTATAATCAAATAATATTTTTACTTCATAACACTGAGACGGAGGTGCCATTTTTGAAAAAAATACGAAAAAGATTATTGATGATATCATCTTAAAAGATACAATCAGGAATGTTTAAAGAGGAGAACAACTTTATACAGAACGTGAAATAAAAAGAAATTTATAACGTTAGTAGCACTACTGCTGTTCGTGTCTTAAACGAACTAGAAACTACTGGATATATTTTTCAGAGTTCAAGGGAAAGGTAGCTTCGTTAATAAAACATTAGTTAATAAGAAAAGTTTATGTCACAGAAAACAATAATTTTCATAAATACTTTTAAAGAGTCAGTTTATGAACACTCAAAAAGTTATTTCTGCGGAAATAATCCAAGACAAAGAACTTTGTGACAAATTAAAAAAATCAAAAAAATCAAAAAAACTACTAAAAAGTAGTTCGTGTAAAATATATTGGAAATGTAGTTTGGGCACATCAAACTAACTACATACCGTTAAAATACTTACCAGATATAAATACAGACGACTTAGATAACTTTAAAGAATTAGCAACTATGATTAGAAAAAAATATCGCATAGATATACATAAAGAAAAAAATCTAAAAAAACTATGAAAGTAACATTAGATACACCGAAAAAAAGTTGCTAAATATGTAGCTAAAGATAATGAACCTTGCTTTCGAATTTGACAGATTCACATACTTTGCAGACGGTAAGGTTTTTGAATATGTAAAAATATATATAAATTATAAATACTATACATTAACAATCAAAGATTAATGTGTTAAGATTGGAGTTTGTTATGAACAAAAAAAAATGAAATTTTAGAGCAAATTAAAGGTGGTATCATCGTTTCTTGCCAAGCTCTTCCTGGTGAACCACTATATACAGAAAAAGGTGGCATTATGCCTCTTATGGCTTTAGCCGCTAAAGAAGCTGGTGCAGTAGGAATCCGTGCCCAAGGAGTACGTGACATCAAAGAAATTCAACAGCAAGTAGACTTACCTATTATCGGTATTATTAAACGCAGCTACGAAGGTATGTCACAATTTATAACAGCTACTATGAAAGAAGTTGATGAACTAGTAGAAACAGGTTGTGAAATTATCGCTCTAGATTGCACACTTCGTCCACGTTTTGACGGATCAACAATAAATGATTTCGTAAAAGAAATTAAAGAAAAATACCCTGATATTATTCTTATGGCTGATATTGCAACATTAGAAGAAGGAATCAACGCTGAAAAAATAGGTGTGGATTTCGTTGGTACTACTCTAAGTGGTTATACAGAAAACACTGCGAACAGACCTGATGAAGTTGACTTAAAACTTATTTCAGATTTATCAAAAAACATCTCAATACCTATTATTGCAGAAGGTAGAATCCACTACCCTGAAAATGCAAAAGCAGCTTATGATGCTGGAGCATATAGTGTAGTGGTAGGTGGAGCTATTACTCGTCCAAAAGAAATAGCGTCAAGATTTATTAACGCTGTGAAATAGAACAAACAGGATTGATTTTTAGTCAATCCTGTTTTTGTTATTTTAATACTTCATCTTTTTCAATTGTTATTGTTCCCATATTATCTTTTGAATATGGGCTACCGCTAAAGTTCTTCCAATCAGTCAATACACTATCTAACAATTTATCTGATACTGCTTTTATGTATCCTTTTGAGATGTTATATTTTTCCAGAAAGTCTTCTACTGGTACTTCTTTAGACCCTTCTTTGCAATTACATAATTGGTTAATTTATAGGCCTTTATATCATATGAATAGTATATTTCTATACTTGCATCCTCCGATATTGGGATATACTTTTCCAATACTATTTGACCATCTTCTACTAAGGTTATACTTTTTTTAAAACCTTTGTATGTCAAGCTTGCTTTATTAGAATATAAATGTGTAAGTGTATCCCACAGTGTTTTTGTTGGTCTATAATGCTCGTTTAATTGCGGCATATATTCAACTGACTTATAAGGGGATAAATGATAATATGAGTTATACATCTCTTGAAATGCATTTTTATTACTTATTTTAAAAATATCCATATAACCCTCCACTCAAGAATATAAGTACTACTGCACTTGCTACTATAATTTTTCCCCATCGTTTTCTTAACTTCTCTTTACGAGTTTTTTTTATTTCATTCGCTTGCACCTCTAAACGCTCTATCTCTTCTTTGGAAAACAAATTTCTTTTTTTCTCTGATGCTCTAAGGATGATTTCCGGATTTTTTCTAACTTCCTCTCTTTCCCTTTCCGCTACTCTTTCTTTTTTTCTTGTTCTTCTTTTTGCAAGTTTTACTAAGTGTTCATATTCTTCTTTGGAAAATAGTTTTTGTTTTAATTCAGGATTTATCAATATTAATTTTGGATGTTTTCGAATAATCTCTCTTCTATTTTCTTCTGGATCTTTTGGTGGCCATCGTCCCGTTTCTGCATATATTGCGACTTCGTATCCATCTCTAGAGGACTTTAGCGCTTTTTCTTTGAGCTCTTTATTTATAGGATAACGTTGTGCTTTTCCCCAATCTCTTTCTATTTCTATTTCATATTCTCCATTTTCTTCATAAATTAAAAAAATCCGTCTCCTACATATGTTTTAACATCTGTTTTATTGTAGTTTTCTAATTCACCTTCTTCAGGCCATCTTTTATGTTCTAAATAAAACATTACCTCTAATGCATCTTTATCTGATTTTCTTGATTTCTCTACCAATTCTTCCGTTGCATCATAACTGAAATATTCTTTACCTCTAAACCAAAATATATTATACTCATCACCACTTATCCATATTCCATGATGTTTATAAGTTTCTATTTCTACTTCCTGCATTTTTCAATCGCCCCTTTTTTTCAGTATACTAGTTACGCTTAAACTAACTTATTTCTCCCTTATTTAAAACCTTTTATTATTTATCTTTATTATACTATTATTGAGTAATTATAACAATAAGGTTGTAACTTTACTCAAGCCACAACCTTATTATCATCTATATTTAATTTATCACCTTAAAAACTCATCTTTTTCTATCGTTAGTCTTCCCATATTATCTCTTGAATATGAGCTATTACTATACCTCTTCCAGTCCGTCAACACTTTATCTAATCCTTCATCTGATATTTTTTTGTAGCTGTTCTTTAGAAAGATTATATTGTTTGAGTAGTTCTTTCAATTTGTTTTTCATCTTTAGTCCTTTGGGAACATTATCTCCATAGAAAACTTACATAATTTCTTAATTTATGACTATTTATATCATAACTATAATTTATAGCTAAATGTACTCCATCAGATATTAATACAGAGTAAAATATTGAAATACTTTCATTATCATCACCTACTAATGTAATATCTATCTCCCGTTCATTATTATTTTTCTTTATAGTTTTAATACTACAACATCAGCTCCTATATTATCTCTAGGTATTGGCTCTATTTGCGGCATATTATATAGAGCTGATATCGGTACAAAATTATAGTATGAGTTGAACATTTCTTCAAATGCATTTCTGTTGTTTGCTTTATAAATGCCATATAGACTGCCTAACAAAACTACTATAGCCATTATAGATATCTTCCATTTTTTTGCTTAACTTATTCATAGTTTATTCCTTAAGAATTCTTTTTTTCCTTAGCAATCGACACTAAATGGTTAAATTCTTCTTCTGATAAAAAAATAGTTTTCTATTTTCTTCTATTTTTTTCTAATATAAGCTCTGGGTTTTTACGAATAGCTTTTCTTTCCTTCTCTCGTTCTTCTATTAATGATAAGATAGATTCAAATTCTTCCTCTAAAAACAGATCTTTGCCTTCTTGTATACTCTCTAACATACTTTCAGGATTCTTTCTAATATATTCTTTACGAGCTTTCTGATTCCTTACTATAGCTTCTAGTGTTATCTTTTCAAAATATCTTGTTTCTCCGTCATCAGCGGTTTTTAAGCTATATCTTACATCCCCTTTTTCCTTTTCCCATTGTTCTTCTGCAAGTGAAACTAGGCGATTGTACTCCTCCTCATTTGAAAATAATCTTTGATTTCTCCCTGGATACACTAATATATTTACAGGATTTTCTCTAATATATTCTCTTTCTTTGTCTAATGCAAGTGAAAATAGATATTCAAACTCCTCTTTTGAAAATAACTGTTTTCTTCTCTCAGTATCCAATAGTATCAACTCAGGTTCTTCACGAATCTTTTCTCTAATTCTTTCCCTAGCTTCTTCAGTTTCTCTTTTCTTCTGTTTCTTTAGCAACTGTCAATATATGCTCATACTCTTCTTCCGAAAATAATCCCTTTATACTTTTCTGGGTTTACAAGTATGAATTTTGGAAACCTTCTAAAGAATCTTCTAAAAGACTTCTTCCTTGCCATCGGATAACCAAGCCCCTGTCAACGCATACCACATTACTGCTTCTGCATCCTCATATGATTTAAAAGCTTTTTCCTTTAGTTCTTTTCGTTATAGGAAATTTTTCATCCCCTAAGTTCATATGACCATGTTCACTCTCAAACCCTATTTCATACTTGTCATCCTCAACATAAATTGTAAACAACGATCCTCTATATGTCTTTACTTTTACTTGGTGATAATTATCTAGCTCTCCTTCTTTGTGGCCATCTATTATGCTCTACATAGAACATTACTTCTAACGCATCTTTATCTGATTTTCTTGATTTATTGCTAAAGTCTCTGATATTTCATATTCAAAAGATTTACCATCCCTACTCCATATTATTTTATATTGACCATCTTCTTTTTATAAGTGCGTGATATTCAAATATTTCACTCCCATTATTTGAGTCTTCTGATTTTTTTCTAAAAAAACATTTGCTATTTCTATTTATAAGTTTTTTTCATATGATTTTTTTAATTCCTTTCCGGATATTTCGTTCCTTTTTATTTTCTCTATTATATCATAATTTTTACTAATTATATATAATCAGGATATAACAAAAAAATATAGAAAAAAACAGGACTGATTTTTTTAGTCAATCCTGTTTTTATTTTTTTTGCGTTTCTTTTATTTAGAAACAATTATTTATTTCTCCCAAGCTCTTACGTCAATATAACTTGGTTTTCTATATCTTTGTTTTCTTGGTTCTGCCGGCATTATTATTACTAGCAAGAAGTACAGTATTAATGGACTGCCGATAAAGGCTATTCCTGTTAATAAAAAAATAATACTCTTACTAAACTTAAACTTATTCCAAATCTTTTTACTAATTCCACTACATACACCAGCGAATAATGCGCCGTCATATGTTCTATAAATTTTCTTATCCTCTAAATAACCAAGAAATTTATTCCATAATTTGTTTATAACTTTCATCTTAATAAATTCCTCCTAATCTATTAATGTTCCTATATTATATTTTAGTAACTTAAAAATATAGCTTATATTTTTTTACCATTTTTGACTTTTTGTTGTTTCGCTATAAAACATAGATTTTTTTTGAACATTTTCGTAATATTTTCTTTTTACTATTTCATTTATTTGCACAATATAGTATAATAAATAAGATATAATTGATAGTAAATATCAACAGATGAACTATACTTACTCTTTATTGTTATATTACCTCATCTAGTTGTTGTTTTCAATCATAAACTAACTTATTTAAGGAGGCAATATGAAAATTGACGGTAGAGCTCTGGCTCTTTTTAATATCAAAAAAGAAGTTTATCTCGTTGCATTTCTGCAAACTAGTCGCATTCTGGTGTTCGCTTTTTTTTTCATATATAACTTTGTAGACTTCCTATTTACCCTACTTAGCGGTGAATACCCTATTAGTTATATTCTTACTTTTACACTACGAACTGCACTAAGTTTTGTTCTTTATTACCTTGCAACTACTGGGGATAATTTCTTTAGCCATAAAATTTCTAAACAGGTGAGAAATACTTTACGTCAAGAAATTTATAATAAAGTAGAACGTCTGTCTCTTAACTATACTGAGGCGGTTAATACTGGGAGCCTTCTTGTGATGAACTCATCTTCTATTGTTAATATAGAGTTTTACTTTAATAAATTTGTACCACAAATGTTCGCAACACTATTAATAGTGCTTAGCTCGTTTGTAATCTATGGAAAAAAATACATATTCTACTATTTGTAGCGATGTTACTTCTTTATCCACTGATTCCTATTTCTATTATGATTATTATTAAAAAAATCTAAAAAGCAAATAAGCAAAACTTCAGTGATTTCTTAAACTTATCAGAAGTTTTCTATGATAGACTAGCTGGGATTTTACAACTGCTAAAAATCTACGGTAAAGAAGATAGCGTAGCTGGAGATGTGGATACACGTAGTTCTAAATATAGAAAAATCAACTATGGCTCTTTTTACGCCATCAGTTAAACTCGATTAATGTAATGGACGCTATTACTTATATTTCGATTTTTTTGTTTTATCAATTATTGCGATATTTATCGTTAAAGATAATAAACTTATTATCTTTGTTATCGTAGCATCATTTAGAATGTTTTCAAACCGCTTCGTGCTTTTAGGTGGACTATTCCACATTTCTATGAAAGGTAATGTAGAATTAGATAATATCTATAAACTTCTTGACTATCCTGAACAAGAAAAAAATAATGATATTACCCTAACGCCAGGAAAAAAATATTGTTTTAAGTAATGTTGGATTCTCTTACGGTGATAACACTACATTAGAAGATATAAATATGATTCTTAAACCAAGTACTAAAATAGCTTTTTGTTGGTGAAAGTGGTAGTGGAAAAATCTACACTTGTTAAACTTATCCTTGGTTTATACTCTAATTATTCAGGGACTATTAAATATGATACTTATGATATCGATGCAATCCCTACTGATGAAATGTTAAAAATCACAACACTTATTACAAATGATAGTTACTTAGTAAAAGGAACTATCCGCGATCACTTAACCGTAAGTAAATACATCACGGAAGAAGATATGTTTAATGCATTAGAAAAAAAGTGAATCTGAAAAGACTTTGTAATTAAAAAAATGGTGGCTTAGACTATGAGCTTACTGCTGGGGCGGGTAACCTTTCTGGTGGTCAAAAACAACGTCTACTTGCTGCAAAAGCTATTCTAAAAGATAGTTACATTTATATACTAGATGAAGCTGTTTCTAATATAGATGACTATAGTAAAAATATCGTTCTTTCTGCCTTTGATTCTATTAAAGAAGGAAAAATAATTATTATAATCTCTCACGATTTAGAAACAATTACAAACTCTGATAACATCTATGTTCTTAAAGATAAAAAAATAATCGAAGAAGGTACACATGACGAATTACTAGATTCTCCTTCGCTTTACAAACGATTATTTAATGATCAACAAGAACTAAAATCAAAATTTTCAGCTAAGGAGGTAGAATAATGACTTCTTTAAAAGAATTAAAACAACTTTTAGCCATCGCTAAAGACTTTAAACGTCCTCTACTTCGCGCAACGCTGTTTGGTAGTTTAGGACATCTAACACTTGTAGTATTTACCTACTTCCTAGCATTATTCTTTTTAACAAAAATAACTACTATTGCAGTAATATTATTTTTTATAATTTTTGCATTAGCTATTTTAAAAGGATTATTTAGTTATACTGAACAATTGTTAAATCACTACGTAGCATTCAAGGTGCTGCATACCCTAAGAGTTAAAGTACTAAACAAATTTAAGAAGATTTCTATCGATAGTTTCACGCGAAACACTTCTGGAGATTATATGACTATTATTACTACTGATATTGAATTATTAGAGGTTTTCTACGCTCATACAATTACTCCATTTATGATTTATATCATTCAAAGTTTAGCCGTAACTATATTCCTAATGTTCTTTAGCTTTCAAGCTTGCTTTTTATAGCATTAGCTGTCTATATTATTATCGGACTTGTTTATCCGCTAAGCTTTAAAAAAATAGAGGTCAATTAGTCGGAGAAAAAAATACAGAAGAAAAACTTACAAAAAGTAAATAATAATTCTTCAGAACAAGCCTATGGAATCTTTGAAACTTTACAATATAATAAAGTTAGAGAAGCAAAAACAAGCAATTATTGATGAAACAGAGGAGTTAACACGTAGCTCTTATGTAAAAAATAAATTTTTAATTGATTTAAATGCACTTAATGTTGTTACATATAACTTTGGAGTGTTGGCATTTATTTATTTCGCTACTACTTCACTAGATAGACCTAATATGATACTTGCCTTAGTGGCTATGTTTATCGTATCATTTATCCCTATTTTATATATGGGTAACTTAGCTTCTACACTTAGTCAAACTATGGCTAGCGGAAAAAGATTTTTAGAGCTGATGAATATGCCAGAAGAAGATCAAAATAGCGGAAAATTAGTAGATTTCAATGAACTAAAAATTGATAATCTATCTTACAGCTATAGCGGTACTCCAGTATTAAGTAATATTAACCTAACAGCTAAAAAAGGTGAAATCATCGGTATTAGCGGACCTAGTGGTTGTGGTAAATCTACTATAGCCAAACTGATTATGAAATTTATCTCAGATGAAGGTATGGATGGAAGTATCACTATTGATAATGTCGACTTAGCAGATATAGATAATAGATATTTCAGAGAAAACAGCTCTATTATCCTTCAAGACAGCTATTTATTTAATGCGACAATAAGAGATAATATAAACTTCTTTGATAAAGATTTAGATAAAAATCGATTAAGTGATGCATTAAGAAATACAAATCTTAAAAACTTCGTAACTAGTTTAAAACACGAAGATCAAGAAATAGTTGGGGAACGCAGTTCAAATATTAGCTCTGGGCAAAAACAACGTCTATCTGTTGCTCGTTCATTCTATAACGATAGTAAACTTCTAATCTTAGATGAAGCAACAGCAAACATCGATATTTTCAGTGAAATCGAAGTTCTTAAAGCTCTAGAAGCTAATAAAGAAGATAAAAATAACAATTATTATATCTCATAATAAATCTACCCTATCTATTTGTGATAAAATTATTAAATTAGAAGGTTAGAATATAAGAATCTAAGTAAAGGTACAATTACTTAGATTCTTTTTTTATAAAGCATTAGATAATTTAGAAAGGTAACTGAAGAAGAAAAAAACCTAAGTATGAAATAGAATAAAAAAAGAAGAAGATCAACTATTTATGTTCGATCTTCTTTTTGCCCTATTTAGTAATAAAACATATTATGTTTTACAAAAAGACTTTTGTAATTATTATCTCCAGTAACGATAAATTGCTCCATCACTATTTTTTTAATTTCTCCTAGGAAAGTTTTGTCTGCAAAATTAGTACTTTTCTTCTTTTAATTGCATTCCATTTTTCTCTAAAGTTATAAACTTTCTTTCCTTCATTGTTTGTTGAATAACTTCCTTCATAGCCTACATAACCTCTATCTACAAAACTACCTGTTGAAGTTTTTATATTGAGTTACTATAATATCTTTCTTCTCATCATCTGTATAGATACCATATCTACCTGAAAGTGTAGAAGAATTATAATAATAAGGAATTGTTATTTTTTTCACTTCTGTATTTTCAAAAGTTGGTACTTCGCTTTGTTTTGTTGTTACCGTATTTGTACTCTCAGTTTTTGAACCAAAATATTTTTTTGATATTCTTCAGCCGTCATATGAGATGGAGTAAGGTTTAAATGAACCCCATATCTTTCAGATGCTGTGTCTCCTGCTTGAGCTGCTGATGTATTAGCAGATACTGCCACTAAACTAGAAAAAACTAAAGTCGCGATTGCGATATTTTTTACTTTATTCATTACCGTTCTCTCCTTACATTTTATACTCTAGCTTACCTTATACCTATAAAGAATAATGATTAATCTCTTCTATTATAGATATAAAACAGCTATATTTTTTTGAAAAATGAAGCTTTGTTTTTCATTTTCTTACATTTCATTATATATTATATTTTTTTATAAAAAAAGACTTTTTTTTTATATTTTTTTGTGGTATAATAAAAAAAGTGAACGTTATTTTCAAAAATCTATCATTAATGTCTCTAATGGCATATTATTTTTGCGTTATTTTCCGATCATTTCATACGTAACGTTCGAAAAAAAGCAGTAGAAGAATACTTTTTCTTCTACTGCTTTTTTTATTTTATTTTGTAATATTTCTATAAATTTGATTTTCTATAAATTGTAAATCATGTTCTTGTGTTTCACAAGGAACATTTTCAAATAATAGGAATCTTTGCTCAAAAAAACGACTCTCTTAAATCTACATAGTATTTTAACGGAGTTTACTTTAAAGAAAACTTAATATCTAAGGCCATCAAATTAAGTAATTATCCATCTCTAACATCCGCTTAACTATTATTTATTATCTTCTAATTTTATGTTATAATTTTTTTGCTTTTTTTGTATAATTCTATCCAAAACCTTACGGCGTTCCTGATCAGAAATTTTTTCTACACTCGCTATTCGACTTATAGTAACTGGAGAAATGCCGCAAGCTTTTAACACCTGATTTTTAAGGATTTTTCCGTAATCTTGTGCAAATGGTACAATTAAACCTGGCATGTTATGCGTAGTAATAATCCAAGCTTTCCCTTTTAGTTTCCCTTTTAACCCTCTCTTTGTGTTGGTATAAGCAAAACCAGCAACAAAAACACGATCAATAAATCCCTTGAGTATTGCTGGCATACCTGACCACCAAATTGGGAAAATAAAAATGAATTGATCTGCCCAAGTTACTAAATCTCGATATTTAGCAGTTTCAGAATCGACAATTAAATCTCGTCTACGATGCTTTTCATCAAAATGTAAAACAGGATCAAATCTTTCAGCATATAGGTCTAATAACTGAATTTCATGCGATTTATCAATACTTTTTTGAACTTGGTTAATGATATGTGCGTTAAAACTTTGAGGGTTAGGATGAGCCGTAATAATTAAAATATTCATATAATTTCTCCTTTGTTATAATTGTAATACATATGTTCGATTGTGGTTCGAAGAAACTCTTGTGAAAAATTCTATTCCTTTTAGAATTTTTTTCAATCTATTTTTCTTAATATAAATATATTTTTCCTCGCTTAGGAGTTTTCATTCTCTCGTTTGATTCCCAAAGTATATAACTTAACCATACTTTGAATATAATTTCTTAGAACTACATCTTTATTCTCACTATTAATACTACTCGCAACAATGGATAAACCACTAATATAAGACCAAAGATTAACAATATGCCTATTGTGATCTTTTCTTAACTCCATTATACGTTAAATAGCGAATTACAACTTCTTTAAATAAATTGAAGCTATTGTTGTCATTAATATAATCTATTTGAATATCTGTGTCTAATTGTACATTACGCTTAAACTTGCTATAAAAATAAAAAAATTCAAAGTAACGAGGATAGTTCTGAGAAAACTGTAAGAAACAAACTCCCATTTTTATCAAATCTTCTTCAGCATCTTCATAGGAATAATGACACTCTTTCTCTAAAAAAACATAAAAAAATATCTGCGACTTCTATAAGTAATGCTTCCATCAAATCACTCTTCCCATCAAAGTGTTTATAAATAGATGGTGTACTTACATGACAAGCTTGTGAAATATCTTTTTAGTTCAACCGATTGAAATCCTTTATCATATACAATCTTTAAACCTTGCTTAATAATTTCATTCTTTAAATCTCCATGATGAAATCTATTTTTTTCTCCTTCATTTTTTTCTCCTTTAAATAATAAACTGATAATAGTGTGAATATCACTATAACAAACAACAATAAATATATTATCTCATAATTTTCTAATGTATGTTTAAAAACTTTCACATTAATTCCCATATCCAGTTTAAGTTGTTCAATAGTAGATGAACTATCACCTTTTGTAATAAGCTCCAAAGGTTCTCTAGTTAAAAGACTACGAATCTGTGCTACTCCATAAGTCGGTGGAAAAAGTTTCATAACATTTTGAACATAGTGTGGTAATGCACCTATTGGAAGATAGATTCCTGCTAAAAATCCTGTTAGCGTGCCTAAAATAGTTGAAATAGAACTAAAAGCAGTCATAGATTTTACAAAGTTCACTATAAAAAATGTAAAACTAGTTGCAGATAAACTGTTTAAAGTAATATATACAAGAAGTAGAGAATAGTTGAAACAGTAATTATTTTGTAACCCAATATATACATAACTATAGTCCAAACTAATAATACAACAAGCGTAATTACCAAACTCATTAACCAAGCTGCTATAATATAACTGAATACAATTTCTATTTTTTTCTAATCGGGCTTACAGCAAAACTAGTAAATATCCCTGTTTCATAATCTTTGACTTTAACACCAAATACACCTAAAGAAATAGTAACCGAACAAACAATAATTATTCCTGATAGCACCCATGTATTAACAAATAAAAAAAGGTACCAGAATTAGTCCCAATTGACTGATTTATAGTATTTTCTAGGTAATTTCCCAAGAACAATAGGTATAATCCTATTGTAACAAATATAGCAACAAGAGAGGAAACGAATGTTCCCTTATCTCGTATATAAATTTTCAAATGCCTTTTAATCATCATATACCTCCCTCCGTTTGTTTTAAAAATATTGATAAAAGCATCATCTAAATCCCCTTTAAAAATACTCGAATGAATCTATCAACTCATCATATTTCAATATTTCTCGCATATTAGCAATACTTGGATTCTCAACAATTAAATAATCATAAGATTGTTTATAGGGTAGTGGTATATTTTTCTACACTAGTTATTAATTGACTCATCTTTCCATTACATGGATATAAAAATAATCGGTCACAAGAAAATTTTATTTTGCAGAGTAATAGCCGAGCCAGTCGCAACAATTTTCCCATGATTAATTACTGTAATTAAATCTGAATTTCTCGCCTCTTCAAGATAGTGGGTAGTCAAAAAGATGGTCATCCCAAAACTATTTTTTAATTTTCCTATAATTCCCCAAACAATTTTTCTAGACTCAGGATCTAAACCTGTTGTTGGCTCATCAAGTAATAAAATCTTGGGTTTATGAAATATTGCACGAGCTATTTCCACTCGTCTTTTTTGTCCTCCTGATAAAGTATAAAAAGGCTGATTCAAATAGTTTTTAAAATCCAATTGATTGGCTACTTCTTCCAAACGATTTTCAAAGTTTTCTCCTACAATCCCAAATAAACTAGCTCTAAATCTCAAGTTTTCTGCAACAGTTAATAAATCATCTAATACATTATGTTGGTATACCACACCAATTTTTCTCCTAATATCTTGACTATTTGTTCTAACATTTAGTCCATCTATAAGTACCTCTCCATCAGAGGGAGTTAATACTGTACAAATAATATTGATAGTTGTTGATTTACCTGCTCCATTAGGTCCTAAAAAAGAAAATAGACTACCTTCTTCTACATTAAAACTGATGTTATCAACAACTGATTTTTTTCCTTATAGATTTTCTTTAAATTTTTTTACCGATATAATAGACACCATCATTTCCGCCTCCTTATAATTCCCTGTTTTCAGTTCAATAACCCTATAAAAATCAACATTGAAATTAGTAAACAACTTTAAAAAAATAAAAAGTAACCAATTTATACAGTGTGATATAATGTGAATTTTTATATCATATTTTTTTATTTATCTAGTCTATCTTTTTAACATTTATTATTTACGTCGAATAAATTTTTAACAATAGAACTGTGTTTTTTTCTCGGTTTTTATATATTAACTATCTCTTAAAAATAATTGATTTTTAAGCAAATATACGAATAAAGTTAATTGAATTAACTTTAAAATAAATAAATAAAGTTAATTGAATTAACTTCATTTATTGTATCATGACTTTTTATGTTTTGTAAAGATACATTTTCCTTATCGCAAAAAGTGCGTTATTTCTAAAAAAATCTATCATTAATGTCTCTAATGACATATTATTTTTGCGTTATTTTCCGATCATTCCATACTTAACGTTCGAAAAAAAGCAGTAGAAGAATACTTTTTCTTCTACTACTTTTTTTACTTTATTTTGTAATATTTCTATAAATTTGATTTTCTATAAATTGTAAATCATGTTCTTGTGTTTCACAAGGAACATTTTTCAAATAATAAGAATCTTTGTGCAGCATATGTCATAATCGGACCTGAAAATGAACGTATTATTTCTGTAGTCGTAAGATTTTCATTAATTTCTGGATTAGTTTTCTTATATTTCTTTCAGAAATGCTGCGATATCGAACTCTTCAAAAAAATTTTTTTGAAATCGAAAAAAAGTAGTTGTTTTTTTAACTCTTCATTTGTCAATAACTCTGAGAATACTATTCTTACAGTATTTCTATTTTCTTCTAAAAAAATTCAAATCTATCTCTTACTACATAACTTATTAATTCTTGAACTGAATTAGCTTTTTTAACTCTACCTAAAAAACTTGAAAATAACTTAGGTATCACCGGAACAATTATCGTATACAATAAGTCTTCCTTAGTCTTAAAATATTTAAACACAGTTGTCTGGCTTACTCCTGCAACTTTTTGCAATCTGCAAAGTTGATGTTCCATTATAACCTTGTTTTTGCGAATAGCTTTATCGCTGCTTCTAAAGTTTTCTTCTTGCCCGGAGGCATTTTTTTTCTTCTTTTAGTTATGTCCAAATATGAACTTAATATATTTTTCTATCATTGCTTTTTCTCCGCTATTATTAAACTTTTTCTATAACGTTTCAAACCTATAATATTTAATGCTATTAACACTATGCAAAATACTATTAATACTATTACATCATGTTTTACTGCAACTAAGTTTTTTTCCTTCTAAAATGATTTTTACTTAATCCATCACTTGCATATGTAACTGGTAATATTTTTACTAATATATACTGCTGTTTTTACCCATGCTTTCTACTGATACTATTCCAGAGAAGAACATCTGTGGAATAACTACAATTGGTACAAATTGCATAATTTGAAACTCTGTTTTTTTGCTATAGTTGAAAGTAATAATCCTAATGATAGTGCAACCATAGCTAATAATACATTTACTATTATAACATAATATAGACTTCCAACAACCTCAATATTTAATAAATATATTGATGAAAGTGTTACTATAATAGTTTGTACTATTGCTAGGGTACTATAAGCTAGTATATAACCAAATACCACTTCACTTCTTTTTTTACTGGAGTTGCTAGTAAGCGATCTAGTGTTCCTGTTGTTCTTTCTTTTTAGTAATGCCATACCTGAGATTAAGAAAACAAAGAAGAAAAAGTATATATCCAATTAATACAGGTGCTACTTTATTAAAAAATGTTGTATCAGCATTTCCATAATTGTAATATTCTTTTAACTCTGGTTGTTGCTGATTATTCTCAATTTTTGGATTTATTTTTTTAACTACTTCTACTATATTTTTTACTTCTGCACCTTGTATTGAGCTTTTTAACACTTGTTGAGCTTTAACAGTTTTACTAGAATCTATATTGGCATAAGTTACATTATATGTGCCGTTATCGTAATAAATAACTGTATCTACTTCTCCATCTTTTTAACTTTTTTTATCAGCTTCTTCTTTTTGTTTGATATTGTTCCAAACTAACATTATCAACATTTTTTTCATAATCTCTACAACATTTGTAGGTGTATTTACTGAAGCGACACTCACATCTGTTGTTGTACTTGCTGAAAATACAACACTCATCAACCACATAATAAATATTGGAGCTACAAACATCATTGCTAGCGTTCTTTTATCTCTAAAAAACTCTTTTGATACTCTTTTTGCTATCGTAAATACTCTCATATTAGTTTTCCTCCACTTTTAAGAATACTTCTTCTATTGTCTTAACATTATTTTTCACTTTTAGCTGTTGCGGTGTGTCAAAATCAATAATATCTCCATTAAGAAGTAACCCTACTTTATCAGTAAGTTCGGCTTCATCCATTACGTGAGTCGTTACTAATATTCCTACACCGTTATCTCTCTGTTTAAATAACTCTTTCCATATGTTTTTTCTAAGACTAGGATCTATACCAACTGTAGGCTCATCTAATATTAATAACTCTGGACTTCCAATTAAGGCTATAGCTAAAGATAATCTACGCTTCATTCCACCTGAATACTTAGATACTAACTTTTTCAAATCATCTGTTAAATCAACAATCTCAGCTATATATTCTATTTCTTTTTTTAATTTATCAGAAGGTACACCTTTCATTTTTTTCCAAAAAAATTCTAGATTTTTCATACCCAGTTAGCATTTCATATAAAGCATCACTTTGTGCCATATATCCTATATTAGATAAGATTTCTCTTTTTTTGGCATTTTTATAATCTAGTATTAACGCTTCTCCTTCATCTGCTTTTTTTCCATTCCTAACATTGTTTTTAATTAATGTTGATTTACCTGAACCAGAAGGGCCTATTAAACCAACGATTTCGCCACTTTCAAGATTAAAAATCTATTTTATCTAATACTTTTTGTTCTCCAAAAACTTTTTGATAATTTCTCTATTTCTATTAGTCTTCCCATAGTAAAAAAACACCTCTTTACATTACATAACTCTACTTCTTTTTTTATAAGAATCAACTATTTATTTTTTTATTAGTGAGTAACTACTCACCTTGTAATTATATTTTAGTGAGTAATCACTCACTTGTCAATAGTTTTTTTAAAAAAATAAAAAAAGGGGTTATCTACACCTACTAAAAAAACCCCTATCTTATCAGGATAAATCAATAAAAAAAGTCGATCATAATAATGACCGACTTTTTATTTATTATTCTTTTATTATTCTGTAGTATGTTTTTGATGTAATTGTGTAAACTACTAAGTAGAATAGGGCGAAAATACTTATTGTAGCAAACATAGCTATTAAGAATGAACGTGTTTCTGATAATAAGAATAGTTTAAGAATTTTTCTCTATAAATGGATAAGCTACTATTGTATGTATTGTCGCTACTACTAGTGGAGCGAAGAATATTAACAATACTTGTGCTCTTATAGATTGTTTAATCTGTTTATCAGTTAAACCTACTTTTTCTCATTATTTCAAATTTATCTTTGTCCTCATAACCTTCTGATATTTGTTTGTAGTACATTATAACTACTTGTGAAACTACAAACACCATACTAATAAATATTCCGATGAATAAGAATGATGCGAAGAACCCTATAAATTCTACTTTAGATTCTGATTTTCTTTCTATAATTACTCTATCGCTATTTTTCTAAATTTTTTTAATTTATTTACTACTATTTCTTCTTTACTCTTATCTCCCAAGTCAAATGTAATATATTTTGATTTTTAAATCATCTGTATCACTTCTTTTAAAAAGCTTCACCTGTTCTAGCACTTATGCTGTTTTAGCTTTTTCTTTATCTTTAACTACTACATAGTATGTATCAGTTATATTTGCAGTTTGCGAACCAACTTCACCAGGGAAAACTACTCATTTTTTTCTTTTTACTTTTTAGGTTATCGCCATTTATATTTAATTGATCATAGTCATAAGTTCCCTTTTTATCAACGTACAATAATATTTCATCTGATTTAAGTGTTTTATTAGTTTTAGCTACTTTATTATAATCATCTAGTGTTATCACTGTCATAAACTTAACTTTATCCACTGATCCTAATCCAAATTCTCTTTGTAGAGAAAAAAATTTGAACCTTCGACTGTACCAGCAATATTTAATTGATTATATGTTATTAAATCTTTTATTTCAGTATTGTTTTCTTTTACAATTTTTTTCTATATTCTTTTTCTAGATCAGTAGCTTCTTTATCACTTTTGATTATATGCCATTATCGCTATATCTCTTGGATATCTTTTTCTCAAATGAACTTTCTGACCCTGCATATAAAGCTGAAGTAGTCCCCATAGTAACTAGTATCATAGTTGCTAAGATACAAATATTTGCTAGTCCTACGGCATTTCTTTTTCATTCTATATAATAAACCTGATACACTTATAAAGTTTTTTTAGGTTTATAGTAGAAAACCTTTATTATTTTTTTCATTATTTTTTTAATACTGTAATGCTTACAGCAATAAAAAAATAAAGTATGTACCTATAATTACCGCTATTACCGCACCGAAGAACAATGTCACTGCTTTTTATAGGGTTAGTCACAGTTTGCGCTGTGTAATAACCATAACCTATTAATCCTAAACCTATTATCGCTAATAACCATCTAGCTTTTAGGTTCTTTTTCACCTTTACTGCTTTCTTTTTAGTAAAGCTACTATTTTTTTAATCTTGAAATTTTTGATTATTGTATATATTAATAATAAGAAGTATACTCCACCAAATAGTAATGCTGTTACTACTATTGCTTTTCGGTGAAATTACAAATCCAAAAACTAACACCAGTAGTAAATAATTTTAACAACGCTAATAATGCTAATTTATCTAACACAATACCTAGTACTAATCCTAATCCTATAGTTACTACTGCGATATATATTGTTTCTAATACTAAAAATACGTGCAATTTGTTTTTTTAGTCATTCCTAGTACTGAGTATAACCCAAACTCTTTTTACCCTACGTTTTATTAAAAAAACTATATGTGTAAAAAGGAATATTACAGAAAATATACCAATAACAATAACTCCAAAACCTAATACTCGTTTTTACTGCACTTGCTCCGTGTTCAATTTTATCTAAATTACCACCGTATGTTAATGAGCTAAGTATGTAAAAACAAATAATCGTGAAGATTGCTGACAGCACATAAGGTACTAGAAATCTTTTATTTTTTTCAAAAAGATTATTAAATGCAAATTTACTATAAAAATAGATTCATGTTACTCACCTGCCTGCATTAATGATAGTGTATCATTTATTTTTTTGGAACATTTCATTTGTTGTTGCATTTCCTTTTTCTTAATTCATGGAAAAACTACTCCGTCTTTAATAAACAATACTCGTTTAGCTCTCGCCGCTGTTTTTCACAGAGTGCGTAACCATTATAATTGTTTGTCCAATTTCATTTAACTTATCAAAAACATTCAACAGTTGATCCGTTGATTTTGAATCAAGAGCCCCTGTTGGTTCATCTGCCAAAATTAACGATGGATTTGTTATAATCGCACGAGCTACTGCAACTCTTTGTCTTTGACCACCTGAGATTTTCATACGGATATTTATTGATTAACTTATCAATTCCTAAAGGTTTAGTAACTTTTTTTCTAATCTTGCTTCCATATCTTTATATTTTTTTTATTTGCTAAAACTAATGGTAAAAAGAATATTGTCTTTTTATTGAAAAAAAGTTATCTAATAAATTAAAATCTTGGAAAAACAAAACCTAAATTATCACGACGAAAAATCTGCCAATTCTTTTATCTTTTTAACTTACTTAAATCTAAATTGTTAAGCAACACACTTCCTGAAGTAGCTTTATCAAATGTAGCTAGTATATTAAGTAGAGTCGTTTTTCCCACTACCACTTTCTCCCATAATCGCTACATACTCACCATTATCTACCGAGAAATTTACATTTTTTTAATGCTTCTGTACTTTGTGTACTTAATCTTGTTGTATAAACTTTTCTTATATTATTTACTTCTAATAACATCTTTATCACTCCTAATTTTTTTCTTATTCTAATTTAGCTAGTTCGAACTTTTTATCTACAAGTTTTTATCTTGTTTATATTTATATTTTACCTTACTTTTTCTTACTCATTCTATCGATTTTCCTTACAAAAAGACTCTAATCTTACAATTTTGTAAGACTAGAGTTTTTTTAATCTCTAAACATATCTTTCTTAGGAAAAACTAACTATTTACTTTTTGTTCCTTTGTTTACTTCAGAAGTTATTTCTATCTTATGTTGAAGTTTATCTAAAGTCTTTTTTTACATAGATATAAACCTAGACCACTTGACTTTTTTTCTCATATCTTCCATTTAATCCTGTAAAACTTTTGTTCGAAGATTCTTGGTAAATCTTCTTCATAAATACCAATTCCATTATCTTCTATTATTAATTTCACTCTCAGATATATTTATACTTATCTCACCGCCGCTTTTCGTATATTTTATAGCGTTACTAAGAAGTTGTTCAAATGCGAAACCAAACCATTTTTTTATCACTTATTACATATGTTTCATGTGAAACATAATTTAATTTAATCTTCTTATTAATAAATAACGTCGCATATTTCTTTATGTTTTCTCTTACTACTTCATCTAAATCAATACTCGTTATTACATAGTCTGAAGTTTCACTACCTAGACGGATATATGTAAGAACCATCTCTACATATCTTTCTATTTTAAATAATTCTTGTTTAAATACTTTTACATCAGTTTCTTCATTATCTAATAGAAAATTTCATCGCAGCTATTGGTGTTTTTAATTTGATGAATCCACATACTATAGTAATCAGCTAAATCTTCCATTTTTTTTTATTATCTTCGATTTTTTTAGTCTTTTCTACTTCATTGTGTAATCTTTCGATAATCTTTTGGTAGTATTCAACTCTTATATCTAAACTCTTAGGTAAATCTTCCATACTATTTAAAAATATTAGTTTCAAGATATTTTAAATCGATATAACTTTTTCTATAATTATTAAAATCTATTATACTCGCTATTAAATGCAAACTACAAAAACATAACAAACCACTATAAAATAAGGATTCAAAAGGTAGATTGTATAAATAAAAATATTAAAACAAAGATAAAAAAATAAAGACGATAAACAACAAGTATATTTTTTTAAATTTTTTTCTTTATATAACTCTTTATTATATCCATTAAACCATATACCCTTTACCTTTTTTTGTAATTATAAAAATCAGCTATTCCCTATATCTTTTTAATTTTTGATCTTAGTCTATTAACGTTTACAGAGAGTGTATTTTTCATCTATAAAAATTATCACTTTTGCCACAAAGCAGCTATTATATCTTCTCTAGAAACAATCTTTTCTCTATTTTCTAATAATATCGTCAAAATTTTACTTTCATTTTTTTGTTAATGTCGCAATATTATCCTTTGTATTTAATTTCATCTTTATTTATATCAAAATATAACTTCCTTATAAACAATTAGAGAATTACTACTATTAAAAATTATAAACACGTCTTAATAGAGCTTCTATTTTTAGCTTTTAATACTACTAGTTTAAAACGGTTTTTTTCTATAAAAATCATCTGCACCAATATTCATAGCCATAACTATATTCATATCATCACTAGCTGATGAAATAAAGATAATAGGTACTTTAGATATTTTTTTCTTATTTCTTCACAAAAAAATAATATCCATCAAAAATAGGGGAGATTTATATCCATTAACACTATATCTGGCTTTTTCTTCTACAAATTCAGTAATAACATTTTTGAAAGTTACTTACTTCATGTGTAGTATACTGCCATTTATTAAGATAGCCAGCTATTGAGTTAGAGATTATCTCATCATCTTCTACTATCATTACTTTATACATATTATCTCCTCCTTATTGTAAAACTTTAATAAAATTATACCATAAAATGTAAACAAACAGAAATTAATTCTTAAATTTATATAAAAGAGGAGTATTTTTCCTTAAATACTAAAAGTTATTTTATAATTTTTTTATAATAAAAATTAAAATTAATTCACCTTAATATTTTATAATCGATATTTCTTGTAGTTAACTGCTTTTTATAAATAAATTTTAAATAAAAAAATACTGAAATAGGGGAGGGAGAGTCTAGTAGCAAGAAAAGGGGAGAGGAGGATATTCATTATTTTGTAGTAAAAGTACGTAATATAGGAATGGTAATAAATAACGTTTTATATAGATATATTTTAAAGAAAAATGAAATTAAATCTATGCAAAAAGAGGGAAAGCACCTGAAAAAAAGGGGGAAGATGAGAAAAAAACAAAGAAAAAAAGGGAGGGGATGATACGAAAAATAAGGTATTTTCATTCTAAACTTTTACTCTACTTTATAGCTGAAAAATATCATCTAAAAAAAGAATATTTTTAACTAGTTTTTAATAACTTAAGAAATTATAATTTTATTTAATTAAGTGATTTTTTTCTGTTTAATTTGACAATTGAAGAATAAAAATTCTATTATATATAGTAAAGATATTTAATGTTTTTAAGGTATATTTAATAAGTATTGAAAATAATTTTTTTACAAAAAGGGAGTTTTATTATCATGATTAATATTGAAACTATAATGAAGTTATTACCTCACGGCTATCCATTTTCTATTGGTGGATAAAGTAATTAGTTATAAACCGGGTTCAATTGAATGTCGTAAAAATATAACGATAAATGAACCCTACTTCCAAGGTCATTTTCCTAAAAAACCTGTTGTCCCTGGTGTTTTAATTATTGAAATGGCAGCACAATCAGCAGGTTTACTGTGTATTCTAGACTCTTTAGGAGTAGAAGAAATAAATGAACAAACTGATTTTTGAAAAACGTCACAAATAGCGTTGGTTATTTAGCTAGTGTTAAAAAAACTTTAAGTTTAAAAGATTAGTAACAGCAGGAGATCAATTAAAGATTATATGTGAACTACAGTCTAGCTTACGCAGTCTTATAAGAGTTAACGCTATAATTCAAGATGAAAATGGGAAAGAAGTTGCCTCAGGTGATATGTTAATAGCTAAAGGTTAGTTTCTTACCTCTATTAACTTAATTATTATCGTTTATACGGTCTTTTTGGGATATTTTCCCTAAAAAGACTTTTTTTATACCCTCTTTTTTTATAACTAAATATAAAAGAAGGTGATTAACTATAACGATAAATGTCGATACTGTTTTTTTATCATTATTTATCTTTTTGTTAATCACCTTCTAAAAAGAGAAAAACTCGCGAGGGTTAAGACGTGTTTATTATAAATATACAATACAAAAAAATAAACGGTTATTAAATTATCAGAAGTCGGGTCTTAACCCCGCACATATTCTATAAATATATATTTTTTTAAGGTTAATTGGTATTTAGTAATTTTATAAATGTTTCACGTAAAACATTATTTGATTTCTTCTATATTAAATATTTTCTAACGCTAATCTTAAGTCTTCGATTAGATCATCGGCATTTTCTAAACCGATTGATAAACGGATTTGTGATGGAGTGATACCTGTGTAAGCTAACTCTTCTGGGCTTAATTGACCATGAGTTGTAGATGCTGGGTGCACTACTAAACTCTTAGCATCAGCTACATTTGCAAGATTAGAGAATATTTCTAAACTATCAATTACTTTTCTTGCAGCTTCTTCTCCTCCTACAACATCAAATGAGAATATAGAACCTGCACCTTTTGGTAAGTATTTTTTAGCTAGTTCATAATATTTACTATTTTCTAAACCAGGGTAGTTTACACTTTCTACTTTTGGATGATTTGCTAAGAAGTCTATAACTTTTTTAGTATTTTCTATATGGCGTTCAACACGTAGAGATAGTGTTTCTAAACCTTGTAATAATAAGAATGCATTAAACGGTGATAAAGCAGCTCCTGTATCACGTAATAACTGTGTTCTTACATTAGTAATGAATGCAGCTGGTCCTACATCACGTGTATAACTTAAGTTGTGGTAACTTGGATCTTCTTCTACTAATTGTGGGAATTTACCACTACCTTCCCAATCAAATTTACCACTATCTACGATAACTCCACCGATTGATGTTCCATGTCCTCCGATAAATTTAGTTGCAGAGTGAACGATAATATCAACACCGTGGCTAAATGCATTAATTAAGTATGGTGTAGCAAATGTATTATCTACTACTAACGGAATTTTATGTTTGTGTGCAATTTCTGCCCATTTTTCTAAATCAGCAACGTTAGCTAATGGGTTACCTAATGTTTCTACGAATAGAGCTTTTGTATTTTCATTGATTGCTGCTTCTACTTCTTCAAAGTTATCTGGATCAACGAATGTTGTATTAACACCATAACGTGGTAATGTTAATTTGAATAGGTTATATGTTCCTCCATATACCGTTTTAGATGATACGATATGATCTCCAGCATGAGCTAAAGTTAGAAATACATAAGTGATTGCTGCCATTCCTGATGCAACAGCTAGTGCTCCAACACCTCCTTCTAAAGCGTTAATACGTTCTTCAAATACAGAAGTAGTAGGGTTAGTTATACGAGTATAAATATTCCCCGCTTTTCTTAAAGCGAATAAATCAGCAGCTTCTTCAGTATCATCAAATACAAAAAGATGTTGTTTTGATAAATTGGTACTGCACGAGATTTAGTGTCTCCAACAGTTTGTCCTGCGTGTAATTGTAAATGTTTCAAAACTAAATTTTCTTGTCATATTGTGTTTCCTCTTTTCTTGTTTTTTCGTTGATAGTAGATTAGGGGAGTGTAATAAATAAAAAAACTCACCCCTATTGCGTTTGCAATAGAGGCGAGTATGTTAATATTCGCGTTACCACTCTACTTTATACTAACTTTACAGCTAGTACCTTAGCCAGTACAAAATTATACTGCGTGCTATATCGTGCAACCCACGTGTTTACCTATTAGATAAACAAAACTCTAAGACCATTTTCAATTAATCTTCACTTTGTTACTTCGCACCACCCAGCAACTCTCTGTTTTAGCTACGTACTAATCTACTTATCTTTTCAACGTTTTATTATTAAGTTTGTACTCATTGTACACCTGTTTTTATTTGTCAACACTTTTTTTATAAATTTTTTTCTCTTAATTTTTTTCTTCTATAAAATGTTTCTCAAAAAAATATTTAAATTTTTATATATTATAATTTTTTTAAAAATTTTTAATAATAAAATACTTAATATCATTAATATAAAAAATTATTACTCTTTTTTTATTTTTTTTATATTTTTTTATTATTTTTTTAACATTCGTATTACTATTTTTAAATATGCTATAATGAAGATGTACAATAAATAATTATAGCTAATATTATATTTAGCTAGGGAGGTTTACTATGAAATTCGAAAAAAACTAATAATGGTTTCGTTAAACACGATGAAAATGGCAAATTAATAGCCGAAATTACTTATGCTAAGACTTCTGATCCTAATGTAGTTGTTGCAGACCACACATTTGTTGATTCTTCATTAAGAGGGCAAGGTGTTGCTGGAAAAGCTTCTAAACGCTCTTGTTGAAGATATGAAACAACAAAATAAAAAGATTAAAAGCTAGTTGTTCGTATGTAGTTAAAAAAAGTTTGAAGAAGATTCTTCTTACGATTTTATTAACGCAGATAAATAGTATTTTATAAAAACAAAAAAACATAAAAATTTATTATATTGATAAATTTTATGTTTTTTTATTTGTTTTTATCTTTATTTAATTAATATTCTACTATATGTAATTGACCTTTATCATATTCAGCTATAAAGATATCACTTTGCATTTTTTTATACCCCATATCTTTCAATTCTTCCAATAACCATTCTTCTGTTTTTATCTATTGATTCTAGCGTGCTATGTTGGATAGTTCCATCAGTAATTACCGGATATTTAGGATTTTTCCTCACCTTGTTGTATTATAATTAGTTGTCCATTTTGTTCTAAAACTGCTCTTTTTTTACTTTTTTTGAATACTATAGACACCTTTGTGTTCTTAATTTAAATGCAACATCTTGCGCTGTTAAACCTGCTTTTCTTGTTGCTTCTATATCTATTTTTTTCCTTTTTTTTATTATTGTTGTAGGTTGTCCATCTATCATTTTTTTAAAGTATGAGTTATTTGTTTTTAACCACTTCATACCTAATACCAAAAATTATCCATATTAATAATATATTTAAATATTGTAAAAATAGATATTGATGGACTATATATTACTCCTCCTATTATTCCCCCGAGTACATAGTTTTGAACTTGATCACTTGCTGAAGTAGGGGCTAAGTTTCCTTTTTCCTGATATATTAATTACTATTACAAGCGATAATAAACCTAAAAGCTAGTTTTACCGCTATTTCTATATATGAAAGTTGCATTATTTTTTTCACCTCTACTTTTTTTCAACAATTGGTTCTACCAATTCTATTTTTCTCTAGTAAATAATCATCCTTTATTCTCGCTACTTATAACTCTATAGTAGTTGTCATCTATTTTTTTAAAAAATGAATTTTCTATAGATGCTTCACTATTTATATAAATATGTGTTTTGTCAATATTTAATTTTTTTCTGAAACTTCCCTCAATAAATTTAACAGAACTCTTATACTGATTAGCTGATATACTATTACTTTGATAATCACTTATTTGTATCCCAATTAATAAAAAAGATGCCTACTACCATTATGATAGCTAATTCTCTATACTTACTATCTTGTCTATTTTTTTATAATACTTAAATAGTGATCCTATTATTATTAATAGTAAGCAGCCTCCTATTATATATGTTATAGTATTACTCTGATCTATTTTTATTTAATAAATATTCATAAGAGTAAAATTTCAAACCTATCACTCCTTTTTGTTTTACGTGAAACATTTATATTATTCTATTTTTTTAACTCATAAGCTATTCTTTCTTTATCATCTAAACTATTTTTTTCATTGATAATTTTATTTTCATCTAGCTCTTTAAAGTTGTTTTTACTTAAATATTTTTCTCATTATTACATTGTCTTTATGAGTATCTATTCTTATGTATTCTACACTATTTTCTTTTAGCAAATAAAAATAATATCATTCATAAATTTATGTCCTATACCTTGTGAACGATACTCTTTTTTTACAGCTAGACGATGTATTACTAGATAGTTATTGCATTTTCGTCCAAAATAGTAGGGTATTTTCTCATAATCAGCGTCATAAGTATTTAACATAGCTGTTCCGACTATTTCACCATCTAACTCATAAACATATGATGTTTCTTGTTTTTATATCATTTTTCTACATCACTACTACCCTGGTGAACCATGTTGCCATTGATTTATACCTTGTTGTTTTAAAAAAACTCTTTGCCATCCTCTATTACTGACATTATTTCTTCTATTTCTGTACTATTTGCTTTTTCTTAACATTATATTACCTACCTTTTTGGGTAATTTTGAAACTATTTTTTTAATAATAATCATCTTACTTTCATAATATAATTCGGAGAGACCTATATTTGTTCTCTCCGAATTATATTCTACTTTACATCAAAGTTTCATCTAATACAAGTTCTACTGGGCAATGATCACTACCAAAAAAATATCATTATGTATTTTTAGCACTAACTAAGTATTTTTTTCAAGTCCTTACTTACTAAAAAAAGTAATCAATTCTCCATCCTGAGTTGTTTTTTTACGAGCATTAAATCTATAGCTCCACCATGAATAAGCACCCTGTTAAGTCTGGATTGAAAAGTATCTAAATGTATCGATAAAATCCAGCATCTAGTAACTTTTGTGAAATTTTTCTCTTTCTTCTGGTGTGAATCCAGCATTTTTTTAACATTAGTTTTTTTGGATTTTTTTAAATCTATTTCTGTGTGAGCAACATTTAAATCTCCACAAACAATAACACCTTTATCTTTATTTAGTGTTAATAAATAATCTTTAAAATCATCTTCCCAACTCATTCTATATTCTAATCTCTTTAATTCACTTCCTGAGTTAGGTGTATAAACTGTGATAAAGAAGAAATTATCATATTCTAATGTTATTACTCGACCTTCTGTATCGTGTTCTTCTATTCCAATACCATATGTTACATTTAAAGGTTTATATTTAGTGTATATTGCAGTACCTGAATAACCTTTACGTTCTGCATAGTTAAAATAGCTGTAATAACCATCAAACTGTAAATCTAATTGACCTGCTTGCATTTTAGTTTCTTGTAGACAGAAAAAATCTGCATCTAACTTTTTAAAATCTTCTTCAAAAGTTTTTTTCCCTACTATAGCACGTAATCCATTTACATTAAAAACTTATACATTTCATTATTTGGTTCTCCTAATATATTTTACTTTTGTTTCACGCGAAACATTTTATTTTCCTAAACAAAATCTACTAAATAATTCATTAATTAACTCATCTCCTGAGTTTTCTCCGATTACTTCTCCTAATAAATTAAAAGCATTTGTATAATCTATAAGCACCATATCTACTTCTAATCCTAATTCTGCAGCTCCTATTGCTTCATTTAGACTTGATAGAGCCCTTTGGATTAAATTAATTTGACGAGTATTAGATAGGTAAGTAGCATCTTTTGGTCGAGCAGCTCCTCCAAAGAATAAATCTCTAATATTTTTTTCTAATTCATCTATTCCTTTATACGTCGTCATAGAAGTTTTAATAATAGGGTGATTGTGTGCTAATTTTTCTACTTCTTCTAAATCTATTTTTGTTTCTAAGTCTAATTTATTTAGTATTACTATAGTAGTTTTTCCTTCTGTTAGTTTTAATAATTCTTTGTCATCTTCTGTTAGTTCTTCACTACTATTAAGTAAGAATAACACTAAATCAGCTTTTTCTAATGCTTCTTTACTACGTTGAACTCCTATTTGTTCTACTATATCATCTGTTTCACGAATGCCCGCTGTATCTATTAATTTTATAGGTACTCCTTTAATATTTACATACTCTTCTAATACATCACGCGTAGTTCCAGCTATATCAGTTACAATAGCTTTATTTTTCTTGTAATAGGTTATTTAATAATGAACTTTTTACCTACATTAGGACGTCCTATAATAGCTGTATTTATACCTTCTTTTATTATTTTACCTTGCTTAGAAGTTTCTAATAAGTCTTCTAAACTACGTTTTATACTTGTTGATTTTTCTAAAATAGTTTTTGTTGTTTCTATTTCTAGGTCATCATATTCAGGATAATCTATATTAACTTCTACTACTGTCAATATATCCAAAATTTCCGCTCTTAGTCGTTTTATAAGGGTAGATAGGCGCCCTTGCATTTGGTTATTAGCTATTTGACTAGCTTCATCTGTTTTACTCTTAATAAAGTCGATAACAGCTTCTGCTTGTGTTAAGTCTATACGTCCATTTAAAAAGGCACGTTTAGTAAATTCACCAGGTTCTGCCATTCTTGCTCCATGTTCTAAGCATAATGCTAATACTTTTTGAATAGTTATTATTCCACCGTGACAATTTATTTCTACAACATCTTCTGTAGTATATGTACGTGGACCTACCATTTTAACAAGCATTATTTCTTCTATTTTTTCATTTGTTGCTGGATCTATAACATTTCCATAGTTAATAGTGTGGGTAGGTAAGCTTTCTACAGTTTTACCTTTAGGTAATCTTACTATTTTATCAGCTATACTAAAAGCTTCATCACCACTAAGTCTTACTATACCAATAGCTCCTTCTCCTAAGGCAGTAGATATAGCACAAATCGTTTCACTCATTACTGTACTCCTTCTTTATAATTTTTTTATCTTTCTAAATACCTTTATTAATTATACACTATTATATTATATATTTGAAACTTATTATCTTTTTTTGAAATTTTTAAGTAGCATTTTTAAGTTCCCTTTAAGTAAGTTATATATAATAGTAATCAGTTAATAATATTTTTTTCATAATATAGGCTCGCTACTTTTGCGGGTCTTTCTCCATTTTATAGGTAATTAATTAATAAAGTTATAAATTTATGTTATATATTACTTAATTACTAATAAATGTCTTTTTTTAAGTTAAAGAAAAATGAGTAGGGACATATGCCTTACTCATTTTTTTATATCTACGTCTCTATAACCTATAAAGCGCAGCATACATATTTAATATACTCCCTAATAAACACAGAATACCTACTAATATTGTTGCTTTTCTGTATTTTTTTGTATTTCTAAAGGTAGCTTTTTTTAAGTCTTTGCTTGTAATTTTAGATCCAGAAAGTAATTCTACACTATTCCTAAATAGTAATTCAAACGATCCGTACAACATACCTACTGTTACTATTATTCCTCCACTTTTTCATTGCTACTTTATTATTCGATATTATTATTAAACCTACACCTACCGTTAACAAAGATAATAATATTGTTTTTTTTATCATATTTATTCTCCTTATAAAGCGATATATTCGATATAGGGGAGTGAAATATCCTAATTTTATAGTTTTCTCTCAACCCTCATTCCTAATTATTTATTAAAAAAATAGTATATATTAAATATATTCCAATAACAAATGAGAATAATCCACAACTTAGGGTTGCTGGTCTATATTTAATTTTTACTTCTTCCGATAAATTATCTAAATCTTCTTTTTTTCAAACCTGAACCCGCAAAATAAATCTATTCGATTTTTGGAATACCATATTATATCCTGTGATAAATGACATTATAGCTAATATAGCTACTCCTAATTTTTAACGAATAATTATTTTTCCATAGTTCTTCCTATAACTATCAATAAAATGGAAATCCCTGAAAAAAATTAAAAATTTGTAATTTTGACATAGTTATTACCTCCTTAAAATTATAAATAAGAGAAAGTAGCTACATACTTATGCTAATGCTTCATTACATTTTTTTAAAAAAATATTTTCCTTAATATTAGATGAAACCTCATCTAAACTTGATTTTATAATATATTCAACTAATTTTTTTGAATATACAATTCCTTTATTCTCATAAATAAAATCTAAAAACATCTTTTTAATTCCGGGAATATTTTTATGTAGTAACTTTATTTCTTTATTAATTACTTTACTGTCTTGTATAACTCCATAACTAATGAATAACCTTGACATAGTGAAAAATAGATTGTTCCTCTTCGCCTTCTAAATCATCTATTCTCTCCTCTTTCTTGTATTATATCATCAATAAAAAAACCGTTTCAAGCAATAATATTATAAAAATTAAAAAAATCTTTTTTTACAAAAATACCTATATTTTATATAGTTTCCTTCCTAATATAGGATCGCTACTTTTGCGGGTCTTTCTCCATTTTAAGGGTAATTAATTAATAAAGTCATTAATTTATGTTATATATTACTTAATTACTAATAAATGTCTTTTAAGTTAAAAGAAAAATGAGTAGGGCAAATATGATATGTACCCTTTTTACTGGACAAACCGGTGAAAGGGGTATTATTATGCGTTATAGCTTTGAATTTAAATTAGAATGTATAGAAATGTATGAGAGGAGAATTTCCAGATACACCTGATGGTGTATCTACAAAGAGATTCAGAGATAATATAAGACAATGGAAAAGAATGGTTGATTCATCAGGAATTGACTCTTTACACCATAAACCACAAAAATAGAAAAATGGAAACCAGAAGAGAAATTAGAATTAATTGTTAAAGTCTTAGCTGGTGAATCATGTACTTTTGTTGCGTTAAGCAACGGAATTCAACCTGGAATGTTGTATCAATGGGTTAACAAATATAAAAACTTTAGGGTTATAATGGACTCGAAGAATCTAAGAAAGGTCGACCTCCTAAGGATAAAAAAATATGAAAAAAATAATAAAAACACATGCACCAAAAACTTAATGAAACTGAATATGAAGAGCTTATAAGATTACGAGCTGAAAACGAACATATTAAAACAGAAATAGAAGTAATAAAAAAATCTATTGCCTTGAGAAGAGAAAAAAATGGGCTGCGCAACTCGAGGCGAAAAAAAGCAGCGATCATCAAAGAACTTGTAGATAAAAAAATATAAACTAAAGTATCTTTTAAAAAGCAGTAGGAATGGCTAGATCAACATATTATTATGAGTTGAATAAAGTAGATGTAATAGCTATTCGCAATAAACCAATACTAAAAAGAAATTAAAAACGATTTTCGCTGAGAACAAGGGAATATACGGAGTTCGTAGAGTTTATAATGAATTAATTAATAGAGGTTTTAAAAATAAATCATAAACGTGTTCAACGACTTATGAACAAGGCTGGATTAAAAAGGAAAATGTCCTAAAGAAAAATATCATTCTTATAAAGGAACTGTTGGGAAAGTCGCTGATAATATAATAAATCGAGATTTCAGTACAACAGCACCATTACAAAAGTGGACTACAGACGTATCTCAATTTAAATTTTCATGGGGAAAGTGTTATTTTTTTCTCCAATATTAGATATGAATACAAATGAAATAATATCATATGATTTATCTTTACATCCTAATTTAGATCAGATAAAAAAGGATGTTAGAGAAAGCATTTAATAAATTTCCTAAAAACGGAGGGACTAATCTTACATTCAGATCAAGGGATGGCAATACCAACATTTCTATTATAGAAATGAGTTGAAAAAAACATGGAATCATTCAGTCAATGTCTAGAAAAGGAAACTGTTATGATAATAGTATAATGGAGACATTCTTTGGAAGGATGAAAACCGAACTGTATTATGGTTGTGAAAAAAAGATTATTTATCATTTGAAAGTTTCAATGAAGCAGTAGAGGAATATATAGATTATTACAATAATAAAAAGGATTCAATCAAAAACAAAATGGATGCCTCCTGTAAATTACAGGATAACATCCATAAGTTTAAACTAAATATATATGTGTCCAGAATATTGGGTACACATCAATATGCCTTACTCATTTTTTATTTCATTAGTTCTATTTCTTTTATAGCAAATTCTAACTCATCTAAATCATATTCTTTTGGTAGAATACCTTTAGCTCCGTTATCATATGCTTGGCGTCGATATACTGGTACATGACCCACACTACTACAAATAAGTACCTTTGCATCGGGATAACGAGAACAGATTTGTTTAGTAGCCTCTAATCCATCCATAAGAGGCATACAAATATCCATTGTAACTATGTCCGGTTGTATTCTATGATACATTCTTACTGCTTGTTCTCCATTTTCTGCAAAATGACACTTAAAACCAGCTAGTTCAGCTATCTCTGCGCCACGACTTCTATAATATGTACTATCATCAACAATTAGTATTGATTTCATTGTTTCTCCTATTTTGCTGTAATAACTAAATATCTATATGGTTCATCACCACGTGATTCTGTTTCAACATTTTTTATACCAGTTAAAGCATTGTGAATAATTTTTCTTTCAACACTTGTCATTGGTTCTAATTCAACTGGTCTTCCTGTTTTTTTAGATTTTTTAGCAAGGTTAAGTGCTAATTCTTCTAAAGTTTTCTTACGACTTTCTCTGTAATCGTCACAGTCTACTTCTATTCTAAAGAAGTGTGAACTGAATTTTTTTAGCGTAATTATTTACTAAAAAAATTGTAAACTATTAAGAGTTGAACCTCTTTTACCTATAATTAGACTTGTATTTTTCTTCTGTTTTTTTATATTTAATGTAAAAGTGTCTATTTCCATCTTCACTAAATTCTACAGTAGCATCTGGATAACCCCATAGCTATTACAATATTTTTGTAAATAGCTAACTATTTTATCTTGATTTTTTTACAATATAGTCTTCTCTTTTTTTGGTCTTTTGTTCTTTAACTTCTTCTTTTTTTCAACTACTGTTTCTTCTTTTTACTTCTGTAGTTTTTTTCAGCTACTGGTGTTTCTTTTTTTCTTCTTTAACAACAACTTTTTTTCTTCTTGTTTTTTTGTTCTTTAACTTCTTCTTTTTACTTCAGGTTTTTACTTCTCTAACTTCTTTTTCTTCTACTTTTTGGTTTATCTTCTTTTTTTAAATTCACTATCCAGTGGAGATAATTTTACTCTAGCTTCTTTTTAAATAAACCAAAGATACCAGCACTTCCACCTTCTAATACTTCTATTTTAACATCTTCTTCTTTTAATCCTAAGTCTGTTAAACCATTTTTTTATAGCCTCATCTACTGTTCCAGCTACATAAATAAACTCTTTTTCCATTTTTTTAAACCCTCTTTCCTCTATATAATTTTTGATCTTTTTTTAATACGTGGTCAATCGAACTACCAAACTCTAAAAAAATGATAATCCTTTTTGCCGCAGGTCTTACTATAATTATAATATCGTAATTTTTTTAAGAAATCTTTCCTTGTCTTAAAACTCTCTCTTACATATCTTTTTAGCCTATTTCTTTCATGTGCTTTTCCTAATTTTTTTACTCACAGAAATACCTAAACGCATATGATCTAGTTTATTTTTCTTGATAATAAATAACAAACTGTCTATTAGCAAAAGATTGTTTTTTTCTTATTATATTATCAAAAATCTTGACTTTTTTTACTCTATATTCTTTTTCATCTTTAAACCTTTCTTAACACTAATATTTTAACAGTTTCTTATAATTTTTTTACAACTATCTTTCTTTAAATTGTCTATCTTGTTTGAGTTATAGAATATTTTTTTCTTTTTTTACATTTTTAATTTTTTTATAATATGTTTTTTATGTACAATGTCTTCGAAAATTCAAGTTCTTTTTGCATACGTTGTACGTAAGTATTTTTTTTACGCATATCTATTTATCAACGCCGCAGTTGCGTTAATCATTTGATTTCTTAAATCTGTAAGATGCAAAGAAATCTTATTGAGTAACGTACTCAAGAATATCCCAAGGATAGGGAGGAATACGACTCTATCCTTGGCTGATATTCACTGTAGGAACTAAGAATTTCTTCATCCTTGCGTCTTCGAAATTCAAGTTCTTTTTGCATACGTTGTACGTAAGTATTTCTACTATTATTGACAACGCATTTGCAGTCAGTAACTAGGAATTTTCTTTCATCCTTTTCGTCTTCAAAATTCAGTTCTTTTTGCACGTTATACGTAAATTTTTTCGCATCGGGGATGCTAAAAATAACGTATAACAGCATCGCCGAAGCGATGCTTTAAGTACTTATATATTAAGCAGAAAGAACTTTTCTTCCTTTAGCTCTACGTCTAGCTAATACATTTCTTCCGTTTTTAGTGCTCATTCTAGCTCTAAATCCGTGTACTTTTGAATGTTTTCTTTTATTTGGTTGATACGTACGTTTCATTTTATCCTCCTCGAGTTTTCTTTAATTCTTAATAGATAGATGTAATAACTGATTTAGTTTAACATATCTAGCTTAATTAATCAAGAATAAACCTTTAAAAAAATTTTTAAAAAAATATAGTACAAAAAAAGTGATATTTATTAAAACATTTTTTTAACAAATAAAAAAATATATATTAAATAGTTTTTCCACAGATTTAGTTAGTTTTTCATAGAATAACTGTTAAAAAAAGTTATGAATATATTTAAAATTCATTTTCAAAACTAACTGTTTTTCCACAGAAATTTATACTTTTTTTCACAATTTCACTTAACAAAGTTTTTCCACAGTTGTGAATTATGTGTGAAAAAAATATTCAATTGCTTTTTCTTATAATATTCTTAACTGTTAAAAAAATTTGTTGTTTTTCTTTTTTTGTTTTTTTTATAAAATTTATACTTTTTTTACGTTTTTTTCACAGATAATTTCTTTTTCGTTTTTCATAGTTATTAAAAGTTTTTCCACAGACTGTGAATAACTTTAATTTTTTTATTTGGTTTATCTCTTTTTTTATGATATAATTTAGTGTACATTTTTTTAAGGAGGGATTTTTTTGAGTAATTCTAATTTTTTTATGGGAGATTATTCTTAAAGAATTAAAAAGCAGAACTTCCTGCTCAAGTTTTTGAAACTTGGTTTTTAGGTGCCTCTATTGATAAAGTTGATTTTGCTAATAAGATTATCGTAATTACTAGTAAAGAAGCTCTTGTATCTCAATTTATTCATGGAGCTTACGATGCACGTCTTAAGCAAATATTAAAAAAATACTACTGGTTTTGATTTTTAATATTGAGTATGATTCACTTGATAATAATTTTTGAAATACCTGAAAAAAACCAACTAAAACAACACCTGCTGCTGAAGATATTATTAGACAGAACTTCTTGCAAGGTAATAAACCTTCTGGAGCTCAACACTTTTATCAGAAACAAAGTTTACCTTTAGATGAATATAAAAAGCCTGTTTCTTTTAATAATGCTTTTAACAGCAAAAAGAATCCAACACTTAATAAAAACTATACGTTTGATAATTTTGTCGTTGGTGCTGGTAATATATATGCTCATAACGTTGCTTATAACGTTGCTGATTCTCCTGGTGGTATCTATAACCCCTTATTTATCTATGGTGGAGCTGGATTAGGTAAAACACACCTTTTACATGCTATAGGTAATGAAATGGAGAAAAACTTTCCTGAGTTTAAAATAGAGTGCATTTCTTCGGAAAAATTCTTAAATGAGTTTTTAGCCTCTATTAAACCTATGAAAAATAAAAATGATAATGCTGATGAAGATTTCAGACGTAAGTATCGTGAGATAGATGCCTTACTTATAGATGATATTCAATTTTTATCTGGAAAAACTGAAACGCAAAATGCATTTTTCCACACTTTTAACGAGCTTCAAATGAACCAAAAACAAATAGTTCTTATAAGTGATAAGTCACCTTCTCAACTTAATGACCTAGAAGATCGTCTTGTTACTCGATTTGAACAAGGTGTTACTACAGATATTACACCACCAGACTTTGAAACTCGTATGGCTATATTAAAATATAAATGTACTCAATTTGATATTGAATTAGATGAAGAGACTCTTATATATATTTCTAATAATGTTTCATCTAATATAAGAGAATTAGAAGGTGTTTTAAAAGAGTATTAAATCTATGTCAGCTACAATGAATAAAAAAACCTTCTCTTCATATTGCAGAAGAAATATTAAAAGATGTGAGAAAAAGCTCCTCGAAAAAAATATTTCACCTGATCATATTATTAATGCTTGTTCTGATTTTTTTATTCTATTAGAAAAGATGATATTCTTTCTTCTACTAGGAAAAAAAGAAGTTGTTCAAGCTAGAAATATAGCTATTTACTTATGTCGTGAACTTACTAATCTATCGTTTCCTGCGATAGGTCAACACTTTAATAAGGACCATACTTCTATTCTTTATTCATTTTAATAAGATAGCTAAGTTAAATGAAGATGAATTCCCTGATATTTTTTTGAAAAACATCTCTATGATTAAAGAAAAAGTTAGGTCAAATATAATAGCTGTTAATAAGTATTAATCTTTTTGTGTTAGTTATTCACAAGTTATTAACAACAAACTTTACAATTTATTTTTTTAATTTGGGTGGAGTTTTTCCACAGTGTTAACAGCCCTTATTATTATTATTTTATTTAATATATATTATATATAAGGAGACAAAATGAAATTTACTATAGAAAAAAATCTGATTTTTTTAGAAGGTCTTAATCATGTTGCTAGAGTTATAGCTCCTAATTCACTTTTTTTGAAATTTTTAAAAGGAATTAAATTAGAACTATCTTCTAACAACTTAGTTTTAAAAAGCAAGTGATTCTTTAGTATCTGTTGAATTTATAATAGATGCTTATAAAGATGATAAAGAAATTATAACTATAGAAGAAGAAGGACAAGTAGTATTACCTTCTCGTAATTTTATAGAAATTATAAGAAAAAGCACCTACTAATCTTATTGAATTTGAAAGTACAGATTCATTTATTAAAAATTCATTCAGGTAAGAGTGAATTTAATATTAAAGGTTATGATGCAATGGAATATCCAGAATTTCCTGTAATATCTAGAGAAAAATAGTCTTAAATTAGAAGCTACAGTATTTAATGATATAATTAGAGAAACAGTGTTCTGTACAGCTCCTAATGATCAAAGACCTATTTTTAGAAGGTGTTAACTTCTCATTAAAAAATAAAATTTTAACTGCGACTGCTACAGACTCTTATCGTCTGAGTAGAAGACAAGTAGTTTTAAATGATGAAGATGCAGAAAAAGAATTTAATCTAATTATTCCACGTAAAGCTCTAACATACTTCCAAAGAATGATAGAAACTGGTGGAGATGAAGTTGAAATTTTCTATGAAAAATAATAGAATAGTTCTTTATTATCAAAATGTAGTTTATACTGTTTTTATTAATAAGTGGTAATTATCCAAATACAGAAAAAAACTAATCCCAACTATGTTTGAATGTTCATTTACTGCTAAATAGTAGAGAGTTTTTACAATGCTGTTGATAGAATTTCACTTATGAGCAGAGAAGATAAAGATGATATTATTAAATTAGTAGTAACTGAGGGATAACTTAGAAATTTCTTCACAGGCTAAAGATTTAGGTAGTGCTGTTGAAGAATTACAAGTTAATTCTAAAATTAGAAGATGATAGTTTTGAAATATCAGTATCAGGAAAAATACTTTAAAAGATGCTGTTTCAGCTATTGCTTCTGAGGAAATCGTAATTAAGTTCTCTGGTGAATTAACTGCATTTATAGTTCAACCAAGTGATTATCATAGAGATATAATTGAACTTATTCTACCGGTAAGAACTTATTAATAAAAAAATAAAAATAGAAGTAGAATGAATAGTTATTAATTGTTTATTCTATCTTCTTTTTTTGTGAGAAAGATTTGAGAAAGGATATATAATGACAAAAAAATATAAATAAAGTAATTATTATATTAGGTATAGTTTTTATTAGGTATGATACTTAGATCGCCTATTACTTCTGTAGGGGCAATATCTGGACCATTAAAAAGGTATCTTAAATATAAATAATACAGTAGTTGGTTTAATAACAACAATTCCACTAATAGCATTTGCTTTATGTAGTCCGGTTGTTAGTAAATTTTCTGGAAAGTTAGGTTTAGAAAAAAACAGTATTTTTATTCTGCGTTAATTATTGCTATAGGATTAGGATTAAGATTTTTATCTAAATACTTATATGTTTTTTTCATCGCTACATTTATAGTAGGTGTGGGAATAACAGTAGGTAATGTATTATTACCAGGGATAGCTAAAAAAATATTTCCCAGAAAAATCTAGGAGTTATGACTGGTTTTTATGCAGTTGTAATGAATGTAAGTGCTGCTTTTTGCTGCGGGAATAAGTTATCCAATAGCTAGTTCTAATATAGGGAGGTACTGAATTTTCTATAGGATTAGCTGTTAATATTTGGATAGTTATAGCTATCTTAAATGCAATAGTTTACTTATATATTTCTAGAAAGTCTACTGTAGAAAACGTAGTAACAGAAAAAAATCTGAAGGTATTAGACATTACTTAGGTAGTTTAAAAAAATGTGGACTTTAACTTTAAGTATGGGGATTACAATCAGCATTATTCTATTGTAGTGTTTCTTGGTTTTCTGAAATAATGATAAGTAAAGGATTTTTCTCCAGAAGCGGCTGGATTACTATTATCAATAAGTCAATTTGCACAGTTTCCATCAACATTCTTAGTACCTATATTTGCAGATAAGTTAAAAAAATAAACTAATTATTCCTATTTGTATAGTAATAGGATATATTGGATCGCTATTAGGAATGGTATATGTACATGGTAACTTTACATTAATGGCAATCTTAGTAATTATTTTTGCTTTATCTGGAGGAGGATCATTCTCTTATGTAATGTATCTATTTTCAGCAAAAGCAAGAAATGAAAAAAAGAATCAGCTAATATTTCAGGATTAGCTCAGTCAGGTGGTTATTTACTTGCTGCGATATTCCCACCATTATTAGGATATATAAGAGATATATCAAACTGGGATGTGGCAATATACATACTAATAATAACATCAGTAGCATTGTTAGTTACATTGAGTACATTGTAGTTCAGATGGAAATATTATAGAAGATTAAATAATAAAAAAATATCAAGTATTATATTTACTTGATATTTTTTTTATTTTAAGTAACTCAATGCTGTTATACTAAGAGATAACTAAAAATATTAAAAATGAAAATGAAGAAAAAAACTATCAAAAATTTTCTATAAAAAAATTAATATTAAAAATATTTGGAATTCAATCAATAAAAATAATGTATTAATTTTTAATTAATCAGAAACTCTATTTAAAGTTGATATAAAAAAGGTTTTAAAGATGTATATATAACGAAAAATATAAATAAAGCGTTTTATTTTTTTAAAAGATAGCACTTTCAAAAATATATATAAATTAAAAAGAAAATAATTAATTTAATATGAAAAATTAATGTCGTAAAAAAACACTTTCTTTTTTTGCAAAAAGCTGTGCTATAATTCAGAGTGTTATGAATAGAAATAGTTTTCAACTATATTTTATTTAGAAAAACAGTAAAAAAATTAAAAATATCTAAATTTATACAAATTAATGGAGGTTTTCTTATGAAAGCGAAAAAAATAGAAAAAGTTGTCTTAATAGGAGCAGGAATGGTAGGGATGAGCTTTGCTTATCAATTATATTCAAGTGGAGTTTGTGAAGAGTTAGGATTAATCGACTTCTTCGCAGAAAAAGCTGAAGGGGAAGCAATGGACTTAAACCACGGGGGAGCTTTAGTACCACCTATTAAAGTAACTTCTGGTGGATATGAGCAATGTGCTGATGCAGACGTAATCGTAATCGCTGGTGGACTTCCACAAAAAAACCAGGTGAAACTCGTTTTAGACTTAGTAGACAAAAACATTAAAGTTGTTAAAGATATGTCAGAACAAATCGTTGCATCTGGATTCGATGGAGTTATCGTTATCGCATCTAACCCAGTAGACGTATTAACTAATGCTTTACAAAAATTCACTGGATTCCCAAGACATAGAATCGTTGGATCAGGTACAACTCTTGATACTTCAAGATTCCGTTACATGTTAGGAGAAAGATTAAACTTAGCACCAAGCAGTGTTCGTGGATATATCATCGGAGAACACGGAGATACTCAACTTGCAGCTTGGAGTAATGTTTTCGTATACGGTAAACAATTTGATAAATTCTTAGAATCATCTAACTACACTAAAGAAGATTTTGCAGATGTTGAAGAAAAAGTTATGCGTGCTGCATACGAAGTTATCAACCGTAAACGTGCTACTTACTACGCAATCGGTATTGCATTATTCACAATCGTTAAAGCTATCTTACGTGACGAAAACGTAGAATTAGCAGTAAGTGGATACTGTGATGGACACTATGGAATCGATGGATTATACATCGGTACTCCTGCAATCGTAGGACGCGAAGGTGTTCGTGAAGTAGTAGAATTAGACTTAACTGAAGAAGAAACAGCTAAAATGCAACATTCAGCTAAAGTTCTAAAAAGAAACTTTTAGAAAAAAGCTTATGCTTCTTTAGAAAACTAATAAAAATAAAAATTTGGGGAGTTAGGTTACTCTTATAAAAAAAGGAGTAATCTAATTCTCCTTTTTATTTTAGTATAGATAAAATAATAGATATTAATTTTTTTATATTTTGTATAATGAAAAATAAAAAGAAAATGAAAAAAATCTTATATTCATTACTAGACTTTTTCATAGTAAATTTGTTAAAAATATGAATGTAATGAAAAAGGTTTTAATTCTTGAAAAAAAGTAAAAAAAGTAATAATAGATGTAAAGGAGAGAAGAAAATGACAATAACAATATACGATGTTGCAAAAAGAAGCAAAAAGTGTCGATGGCTACTGTTTCGCGTGTTGTAAATAACAACCCTAATGTTAAAGAAGATACAAGGTTACGTGTTCAAGAAGTAATTAAAAAAATTAAAATATACACCTAACGCAGTAGCAAGAGGACTTGCTAGTAAAAAAACAACTACAATAGGTATTGTTTTACCGGATATTGCTGATTTATCTTCTGCAGAAATAGTAAGTGGAATTGAGTCTGTTGCTAATATGTATAAATATAATATAATTTTAGCAAATTCTAGTGATGATAAAGAAATTGAAAAAAATATTTTTTTGCTTCATTTGTAAGTAAACAAGTAGATGGTATTATTTATTTAGGGACGTTCACTATCAGATAGTTCTAAAAAAATATTTACAAGATATTCAAATTCCAGTAGTACTAGCTGGTAATTTAGGAGTAGATTCTGAGTTTTATTCTGTTAATATAGATTATGAAAAAAAGCATCATTCGAAGTAACTAAAGAATTTTTTTAGAAAAAAAGGTGCAAAAAAATATTTCTTTAATTATAGATAAATATGAAAGTCAAAAAAACTCAAAGAATTATTAAAGGATACAAAGATGCATTAGCTACTAAAAAAATAGAGTTCGATCCTAGCTTTATAATAGATGGATATCAAACTTATAAAGAAAGTAATAGAATTTTATAAAACTCTAAGTAATATAGACGCAAAAAGTTGATGTAGTAATAGCTATGTATGATGAAGTAGCATTAGCAGTACTACATCAAGCATTAGATACAGGATTAAAAAGTTCCACATGATTTTTGAACTAATATCTTTAGAAAATACTAAACTATTAGACATGACAAGACCGAAAAAATTTCATCTATTTTTCCAACCTATCTTTGATATAGGTGCGGTATCTATGCGTGTTCTAACAAAAAAATAATCGATATAGAAAAAAAGCTAAACGTAAAGGTGAAGAAATCAACGAAGACGAATTAGATGAAAAACAAAAAAAGAAATGTACTTACCATATCGAGTAATACATAGACAAACTACAAAAATAAGATATCTTATAGAAGAAAAAAATTTAAAGTATGGAAATTTCGAAAGAAAAAAATCTATGCTTTTTATTTTTTTATTCTAGTTTCTTTAAGTAAAATTAAGGTAAGTGCTATATTATATTGATAATATGTTTTCGAATAGAACTCGAACAATATAAAAAAACTTTTATTATAATGTTAAGAAAAAAACTTTAAAAAAA